>LULK01000162.1_pt1 | contig 83972 bp, 85 predicted proteins | sample 728181 | NCBI WGS metagenome assembly LULK01 (sample SAMN03860291, study PRJNA289734) | marine metagenome | biome: seawater column; feature: ocean; material: water; isolation source: Red Sea water column Station 169 - depth 10m | place: Saudi Arabia: Red Sea | collected 2011-10-15 | depth 10 m | reverse complement strand
AGATGCCGCTAAACTAATTCAGCTTATGACTTGTAGAGACTTGTCAAAAACTAAAGTGGGCAGATGTTATTACTGTCCTATAATTGATGAAAATGGAAATTTGGTAAATGATCCTGTCATATTAAAATTAGCTGAAAATAGATGGTGGGTTTCAATTGCTGATTCAGACGTAATTTTTTTTGCAAAAGGTTTAGCCTCGGGAAATAAATTTGATGTGAAAATTTATGAACCTAATGTAGATATTTTCGCTGTTCAGGGACCAAAATCATTCGATTTGATGGAAAAAATTTTTGGTAAAAAAATTAAAGATTTAAAATTTTTTGGATTTGATTATTTTGAATTTAACGGAGTAAAACATCTAATTGCTAGATCAGGTTGGTCAAAGCAAGGAGGCTTTGAGGTTTATGTAGAAAATACTCAATCAGGTTTAGAATTATATGATCAACTTTTTGAATTAGGAAAAGAATTTAATGTAAAACCTGGATGTCCAAATCTTATTGAAAGAATTGAAAGTGGTTTACTTTCTTATGGAAACGATTTTGATAATAATGACAACCCATTTGAATGTGGTTTTGGAAAATACGTAAATTTGGATACGAATATTAATTTTTTAGGTAAAGATAAATTAAAAAAGATTGAAAAAGAAGGAATTAAGAGAAAATTGATGGGCGTGCTCATCGAAACAGATAAAATAAACTTAACTACGTCTCTAAATATTAAAGATAATAATAATAATTTTATTGGAGAGCTTAGATCTGCATGTTATTCACCTCATTTCAAAAAAGTTATTGGAATAGCTATGATTAATCAGCCATATTGTAAAGCTTCTGAGTCGGGGATAATAGAAATAGACGGTAATTCTTTAAGCCTTAAAGTTTGCGATTTACCTTTCATCTAGTATAAAAGCTAAATCATGAATATTGCAATTGTAGGAGCAACAGGAAACGTTGGTAGAAAAACTTTAGAGGTCCTTGAAAAAAAAGGACTTCCTATTGAAAATCTTTATTTGCTAGCTTCATCCAGAAGCACTGGAAAGAAAATTTCTTTTAAAGGAAAGGATTATAATGTTTCAGATTTGGAAAGTTTTGATTTTTCGAAAGTAAAAATTGCTTTTTTTGCAGCAGGAGGAAAAATCTCAGAAAAATATGCTGGACAAGCTGCAAAGTATTGTATTGTGATTGATAATTCCAGCTTTTATAGGATGGACTCAACAGTACCTCTTGTAGTGCCACAAGTTAATTCAAATGATCTAAAAAATATAAAAAAGAATATTATTGCTAATCCTAACTGTTCTACGGCTCAGTTGGTTTTAGCTTTAAAACCTTTACACGATTTATTTATTATTAAAAGAATAGTTGTTTCAACTTATCAATCAGTTTCTGGAGCTGGAAAAGCACCGATGGATGAATTAATTGAGCAAACAAAACAAGTATTAACAGGTCAAGATGTAAAATCGAAAAACTTTACAAAACAAATAGCGTTTAATGCTATTCCACATATTGATGCATTTTCAGATGACGGTTACACAAAAGAAGAATTAAAAATGACAAATGAAACAAAAAAAATACTTGATAATAAGATTGATTTAACAGCGACATGTGTAAGATTACCTATTTCTATTTCACATGCAGAGTCAGTAAACATACAATTTGAAAAAAAATTTAGTATTAAAGATATTATTGAAGCTTTAAATAAGTTTGAGGGTTGCCAAGTAATTGATGATAGAAGCGATGGTGGATATATTACTCCATTAGAAGCTGAAGGCAAAAACGAAACATTTATATCAAGAATAAGAGAAGATAAAACAATTGAAAATGGATTAAATTTGTGGATTGTTTCAGATAATCTTTTAAGAGGTGCAGCTTTGAATGCAGTTGAAATAGCTGAAACATTATTTAAAAATAATTTTTATGGAAAATAAAAGACCTTTATCTCCTCATATCCAAATTTATAAATGGCATATTTCATCCTTAGTTTCTATTTCTCATAGAATCACAGGCATAATAAATATTATTGCAATTACACTAATTTGCTTGTGGGCCTCATTACTTTTTTTAGCTGAAGAAAATTATGAAACTGTAGAACTATTAATGAGTTCGTTAATAGGAAAGTTTGTAATTTTAGGTATTATTTGGTCTTTCTCTTTTCAAATTTTAAGTGAGATTAGACATTTAATAATGGATTTTGGATACGGATTTGAATTAAAGACAAGTAGAATTACAGGATTAATTGTAATATTTGGTTCAATAATTTTGACTATTGTGTTTTATTTAATTGGAAAAAATTTTATTTAGAATGATTAACGCGACAAAAAAATGGATTTTTTTAAAAGTAAGTGGAGCAATATCAGTGCCCTTGATGATCTGGTTTATAATAAATTTTATATCAGTTTATGATCAAAATTATTCAAATGTCATAAATTTTTTTACAAATCCAATATCGAAGTTTTTATTTAGCGTATTCATTATCAATGCGTATTTCTTTTCAGCTTTGAGTATTAGTGAGGTTTTTGAGGATTATGTTAAAAATGATAAAATCAAAAATGTCGCAAACAGACTTTTATATGCTTCAGCAGTGGTAATTCCATTAATTACAATTATATTAATATCTATCATATGAGCACTTACAAAATTATAGATCATGAATATGATGTAGTCGTTTTAGGAGCCGGAGGTTCTGGCTTGAGAGCAGCAGTTGGTTTAAGTGAGGCTGGACTTAAGACTGCTTGTATTTCAAAAGTTTTCCCAACAAGAAGTCACACATCGGCTGCACAAGGTGGTATTTCAGCTGCACTAGGAAATATGGGTGAGGATGACTGGCGTTGGCATATGTATGATACAGTTAAAGGAGCAGATTGGTTAGGTGACCAAGATAGCATCGAATATCTTTGTAAGGAAGCACCTAAGGCAGTTATTGAATTAGAAAAATATGGAGTACCTTTTAGTAGAACTGAAGATGGAAAAATTTATCAAAGACCATTTGGTGGTATGACCAAAAATTATGGAAATGGGATTGTGCAAAGAACTTGTGCAGCTGCTGATAGAACAGGTCATGCAATTTTACATACTTTATATGGACAGGCTTTAAAACATAAAACAGAATTTTTTATTGAATACTTTGCTTTAGATTTATTGATGAAAGACGGAGAGTGCAAAGGTTTAATTGCATGGAATTTAAATGATGGAACTATTCATAGATTTAGAGCACACACTGTAATTATAGCTACGGGTGGTTATGGTAAAGTGTATTATTCCGCTACATCCGCACATACTTGTACTGGTGATGGAAATGCGATGGTTTTAAGAGCAGGTTTACCACTTCAAGACATGGAATTTGTTCAATTTCATCCCACTGGAATTTATGGCCATGGTACTCTGATAACAGAAGGAGCAAGAGGTGAAGGCGGGTATCTTACAAACTCTAAAGGTGAAAGATTTATGGAAAGATATGCACCTAAAGCAAAAGATCTGGCCTCAAGAGATGTAGTAAGTAGATCAATGTCTATTGAAATTAATGAAGGTAGAGGCGTTGGAAAAGAACATGATCATGTTCATTTAAATTTAAATCATTTAGATAAAGATATTATTGAAAGTAGACTTCCAGGTATAACAGAAGCAGCTAGGTTATTTGCTAATGTAGATGTTACAAAAGAACCGATTCCTGTTGTTCCAACTGTTCATTATAATATGGGTGGTATACCAACAAATTACAAAGCAGAAGTTTTGACTGTCAATGGCTCTGAAAAAACTGTACCAGGTTTGATGGCCATAGGTGAAGCTGCTTGTGTTTCAGTCCACGGTGCTAATAGACTTGGTTCAAACTCATTAATAGATTTGGTAGTTTTTGGAAGAGCTGCAGCAAAAAGAGCAGCTGAATTAATTAAACCTGGGACTCCACATGAGGAGATCAGCGAGTCTGAAACACAGAAATGTTTAGATCGTTTTGATAAAATTAGAAATGCTAAAGGTGAAATTGGAACAGCTGAATTAAGACTATCTATGCAGAAAACTATGCAGTCAAAATGTGCAGTTTTTAGAACAGAAAAAACTCTTAAAGAAGGCGTTGATGAAATAGGAAAAACTTACGATGGCTTAGAGTCTATATCTGTAAAAGATAAATCGCTTATTTTCAATACTGATTTAGTTGAGACTTTAGAATTTGATAATTTGATTAGACAAGCAGTTGTTACAGTTAATTCTGCTTATAACAGAAAAGAAAGTAGAGGCGCTCATGCAAGAGAGGATTATCCAAAAAGGGATGATGATAAATTTATGCAACATACACTTGCTTGGTGTAATGGAAAAGAAACAAAGATAGGTTATAGAGAAGTTCATAAATCTACATTAACAAACGATGTTCAATACTTTCCACCCCAAGAAAGAGTTTATTGATGGTTCAAATAAGTTTACCTGAAAATTCTGAGATTAAAAAAGGTAAGTATTTCAAAGATAAAACTGGATCTAAAAATTTAAGAAAAGTAAACATTTATAGATGGGACCCTTCTTCAGGGGATAAACCAAGGATAGATACATACGAAGTTGACATGGACAATTGTCCTTCAAAAGTATTAGATATTCTAAATAAGATTAAAAACGAAATAGATCCAACCTTAGCCTACAGAAGATCTTGCGCTCATGGAGTTTGTGGTTCTTGCGCAATGAATATGGCAGGAAAAAATGGTTTAGCATGTACTACAGCACACTCAGAAATAAATGGTGATATTGATATTTATCCTTTACCTCATTTAAAAGTCAAAAAAGATTTAATTGGTGATCTTGATGGATTGTATAAACAATATCAATCAATCGAACCTTGGTTAAAATCAAATTCTAAATTAGAGACAAAAGAAATATTTCAATCAAAAGAAGATAGAGCAAAATTAGATGGTGCTTATGAGTGTATTATGTGTGCATGTTGCTCAACGTCTTGTCCAAGTTATTGGTGGAATGGTGATAAATATTTAGGCCCTGCCGTACTTTTACAGGCATATAGATGGATTATAGATAGTAGAGATGAAGAGAGGCAAGCGCGATTAAAAAAAGTTGCAGATGAACTTAAGTTATATAGATGTCATACAATCATGAACTGTACGAGCGCATGTCCTAAAGGATTAAATCCTGCAAAAGCTATAGCTGAAATAAAAAAGATGTTAGCAACCGCTAATATTTAAACGATAGACTAATAAGAATTTTTAATCTAAAAGATCCTATTCATGAAATTAATAGAACATTTTGTAGGTGGAAAAATAATTCCAGGCACATCTGATAAAAGAGGCAAAGTATTTAATCCTGCTACCGGAGATCAAGAAAAAGAAGTAAGATTAGCTTCTAAAGCTGACTTAGACCAATCAGTTAAAATTGCAAAAAAAGCTTTTGACGAATGGTCATTAAAACCTTCTCTTCAAAGAGCAAGAATAATGTTTAAATTTAAAGAGTTAATTGAAAAAAACTCAGATGAACTCACTCAATTGATTGTGGAAGAACACGGTAAAGTTTATGAAGATGCGAGAGGATCTTTAACAAGAGGTTTAGAGGTTGTTGAATTTGCATGTGGAATTCCACATTTACTTAAAGGAGAGTTTTCCGAAAATGTTGGAACTAATGTAGACAGTTGGTCAATGAGACAACCTTTGGGAGTTGTAGCTGGAATAACCCCATTTAATTTTCCAGCAATGGTACCAATGTGGATGTTTCCTATTGCTATTGCCTGTGGAAATACTTTTATATTAAAACCTTCAGAAAAAGATCCATCATGTTCAATAAGATTAGCAGAGCTACTAAAAGAAGCAGGTTTACCCGATGGTGTTTTTAATGTTGTAAACGGAGATAAAGAGGCCGTAGATGCAATTTTGACTAATAAAGACATCAAAGCTGTAAGTTTTGTTGGCTCAACTCCAATAGCAAAATATATTTATGAAAATTCAGCTAAAAATGAAAAAAGAGTTCAAGCTTTAGGAGGAGCAAAAAATCATTTAGTTGTTATGCCAGACTGTGATTTAGATGGTGCTGTAAATGGCTTGATGGGTGCTGCTTATGGGTCGGCTGGTGAAAGATGTATGGCACAATCTGTTGCAGTCGCTGTTGGAAATATTGGAGATGAATTAGTTTCAAGATTATCAAAAAAGGCAGAAGCTTTAAAAGTTGGACCTGGAATGGATAAAAATTCTGAAATGGGACCCTTAGTAACTAAAGAACATTTAGAAAAAGTAAAAAGCTATGTTGATTTAGGAGTAAAAGAAGGTGCAAAATTAGTTGTTGATGGAAGAAATTTAAAATTACAAGGATATGAAAATGGTTTTTATATTGGAGGGTGTTTATTTGATCATGTAAAAAAAGAAATGAGAATTTATAAGGAGGAAATATTTGGTCCAGTTTTATCTGTTATTAGAGTGGAAACTTTTGAGGAAGCTACAAAATTAATAAATGATCATGAATATGGAAATGGTGTGAGTATTTACACCAGAGATGGTGACGCTGGAAGAACATTTGCTAGCAAAATTCAAGTTGGAATGGTTGGTGTAAATGTTCCAATACCTGTTCCTATGGCCTTCCATAGTTTTGGAGGGTGGAAGCGATCTTTATTTGGAGACAGCGCGATGCATGGCATGGAAGGTATTAAATTTTATACTAAATTAAAAACTATAACTTCAAGATGGCCTTCAGGGATTCGATCAAATGCAGAATTTGTGATGCCTACTATGAAATAAAGGAGAATAATGAGCAAGATATCTTTAATTGGTGCAGGTCAAATCGGTGGTACTCTTGCACACTTAATTGGAATAAAAGAATTAGTAAATGAGGTAGTCTTGTTTGATGTTGCGCGTGGTATTGCAAAAGGTAAAGCGTTAGATATTGCTCAATCATCTTCCGTTGATGGTTTTAATGTAAAATTTTCTGGAACTGATGATTATAAAGATATTAAAAACTCAGATGTAATTATTATAACAGCAGGCGTTCCAAGAAAACCTGGCATGAGTAGAGACGATCTACTTGGTATTAATTTAAAAATAATCAAACAGGTTGCTGAAGGAATAAAACAGAATTCGCCCGATGCATTTGTGATATGTATAACAAATCCTTTAGATGTAATGGTAATGGCATTTCAAAAATTTTCAGGTCTTTCACCAAATAAAGTTGTTGGGATGGCTGGTATTTTGGATAGTTCAAGATTTAAATTATTCTTATCAGAAGAATTCAAAATCCCAGTAAAAAAAATAGATGCAATGGTAATGGGAGGTCATGGAGATACAATGGTTCCACTGCCAAGATTCACAAAAGTTTCTGGAAAACCTTTATTAGATTTAGTCAAAGATGAAAAAATTTCACAAGAAAGACTGGAAGAAATTAATCAAAGAACAAGAGATGGTGGAGCAGAAATTGTAAAATTTTTAGAAAAAGGCTCAGCTTTTTATGCTCCAGCAGCTTCAGGGGTGGAAATGGCAAAAGCGTATCTTCAAGATGAGAAAAAAATACTTCCATGTGCTGCTTATTTGAATGGTGAATATGGGATAAAAAATATCTATGCCGGTGTTCCAATTATTATTGGTAAAAAAGGTGTTGAGAAAATTGAGGAGATCGACTTGGATGAAAAAGAAAAATCTGCATTTCTTCATTCCATTGATGCTGTGAAAAAACTTTGGCAAGCAGCATCTAAAATAGATCCAGATTTAGCTAAATAATGAATATACACGAGCATCAAGCTAAACAAATTTTAAAGCAATTTGGTGTAGCGGTGCCAGAAGGTGTATTTGGCTTTACAGTTAAGGATCTCATTGAAAAATGTAAGTCATTAAAAACAGATAAATATGTTCTAAAGGCACAAATTCATGCTGGAGGTAGAGGAAAAGCTGGTGGTGTAAAGATTTTAGATAGTTTGGATGAACTTGAAAAATCAGCAAAAGAATTACTGGGAAAAAAATTGGTTACCCATCAAACTGGTCCAGCTGGAAGAGAAGTAAAAAGACTTTATGTTGAAGTTTCATCGAATATTGAAAAAGAATTTTATTTATCTTGTTTAGTAGATAGAGCTTCATCAAAAATTGCATTTATTTCTAGTGATCAAGGAGGAATGGATATTGAAAAAGTAGCAACAGAGTCCCCAAATAAAATTATAACAACTAAAGTTAAATTGTTCGACGAAATTTCAGTTGATGAATGTGAAAAAATTACAAAGATATTCAATTTAGAAGGCAGTGCTAAAGGTGAAGCGATTTCTTTAATAAAATCAATTTATAAAATGTTTACTAAAACTGATGCAAATATGGTTGAGATAAATCCATTAATATTGACAAAAGAAAAAAGGATCATTTGTTTAGATGCAAAAGTAAATTTTGATAGTAACGCTTTATTTAGACATCCTGAAATTTTAAAACTCAGAGATCTAAATGAGGAAGATCCTGCAGAAATTGAGGCTAGCAAACACGATCTTGCTTACATTAAATTAGATGGAAGTATTGGATGCATGGTGAATGGTGCCGGCTTAGCTATGGCAACAATGGACATAATAAAATTATACGGTGAAGAACCAGCAAATTTTTTAGATGTAGGTGGAGGAGCTTCAAAAGAAAAAGTATCAGCTGCTTTCAAAATAATATTATCTGATAAAAATGTTAAGGGGATACTGATCAATATTTTTGGTGGTATCATGCGATGTGATATCCTGGCACAGGGTGTAGTTGATGCTGCAAAAGAAATAAACATTAATGTTCCATTAGTGGTAAGATTGGCTGGCACTAACTTTAAAGAGGGAAAAGAAATATTAGACAACTCAGGTTTAAAATTAATTTCTGCTGAAAATCTTGATGATGCTGCAAAAAAAATTGTTGAGGCTATAAATTAAATGTCTGTATTAGTAAATAAAGATACTAGATTGATTTGCCAAGGTTTTACTGGGTCACATGGAACGTTTCATTCTGAGCAGGCAATTAAATATGGAACAAAATTAGTAGGTGGAGTTACACCAAAAAAAGGTGGTCAAAAACATTTAGGTTTACCAGTTTTTAATACTGTGAGTGAAGCAAAAAAATCTGAGGGTGTTAATGCAACTATGATTTATGTGCCTGCAAGATTTGCAGCAGCTGCAATTATTGAGGCAATAGATGCATCAATAGAGTTAATTGTTTGTATTACTGAAGGTATTCCTATTCAGGATATGCTTAAAGTTAAACAACGTTTATCTAACTCAAAATGTAGATTAATAGGTCCTAACTGTCCCGGAATAATTACCCCTGATGAGTGTAAAATTGGAATTATGCCAGGTAACATCCATAAAAAAGGAAGTGTAGGAATTGTTTCTAGATCAGGTACTCTTACTTACGAAGCGGTAGCTCAAACAACTGAAAACGGATTAGGGCAATCAACTTGTATTGGAATTGGTGGTGATCCAATAAATGGTACTAACTTTATAGATTGCTTAGAATTATTTTTAAATGATGAGGAAACAAAATCAATCTTAATGATAGGTGAAATTGGAGGCACTGCCGAGGAAGAGGCTGCAGAATTTATTAAGAATCATAAAATTAAAAAACCAATAGTTGGGTTTATAGCAGGTGTAACAGCACCACCAGGAAGAAGAATGGGTCATGCTGGAGCGATTATTTCTGGGGGGAAAGGTACTGCTCAAGATAAGATTAAAAAGATGGAAGATTGCGGTATTACTATTGCTAACTCACCTTCAAAAATTGGAAAAACTCTTTTTGATAAATTGTCTAATTGAAAAAATCTTTTCTAAGTTTATATTGTCTAAAAAATGTCTTCTTCTAAAAATTTAGAATTTGAAAAATCAGGATTTTTAACTAAATCAAATAGTGCGTTTATTGAGCAAATGTACTTACAGTATTTAAATAATGATCCTAATTTACCTAAGAGTTGGAAAGATTATTTTAATGAAATAGGAGATGAGGCAGATATTATCATTAAAGAAATTAATGGGCCATCCTGGAACCCAAAAAAAAATAAAGCTTCATTAAAAAAAATTCATAATAAAATTGATAAAAATATCGAGACCAATGAGTTAGAAATAATTAAATCAAACGCTAATTCAATAAAAGCTGTAGCGATGATCAGGTCGTATAGGCAAAGAGGACACCTAATTGCGAAATTAGATCCTTTAGGAATGATGCAAACAGAATATTTAGATGAGTTACACCCAGAGTCCTATGGTTTTAAAAAAGAGGAATATGACAAAAAAATTTTTTTAAATGGAGTTATTAACAAGGAATACTCAAACATAAAAGAAATACTAAATTTTTTAAAGACAAAATATTGTGGACCCCTTGGTTTTGAATATATGCATATATCTAATCCAACAGAGAGAAAATGGTTCAGAGATAGAGTAGAAAAAGCTGACGATTTTAAATTTACACAAAATGGTAAAGAAGCAATTTTAAATAAGTTAATTCAAGCAGAGGGTTTTGAGAAATTTTTGCATACAAAATATGTTGGTACTAAAAGGTTTGGACTTGATGGCGGTGAAAGTTTAATCCCTGCGTTAGAACAAATAATAAAAATTGGCGGACAATCAAAAGTTAAAGAAGTCAAAATCGGAATGTCTCACAGAGGAAGACTGAATGTTTTAGCAAATGTATTACAAAAATCTTATAAAAGAATTTTTAATGAATTTGCGGGTGAAATTAGCTCCTCAGAGGATGGTGCTGGAGACGTAAAATATCATTTAGGAGCTTCATCTGATAGAGAATTCGATGGAAATTCAGTTCATGTAAGTTTGACAGATAACCCTTCGCATTTGGAAGCTGTTAACCCAGTTGTACTTGGACAAACTAGAGCTAAACAATTCTTTCATAAAGACAAAGAAAGAAAAAAAGTAATACCAATTTTAATTCATGGTGATGCAGCCTTTGCTGGACAAGGAGTTGTAGCAGAGTGTTTTGCAATGTCAGGATTACCAGGCCATAATACTGGTGGTACTATTCATATCATAGTAAATAATCAAATTGGTTTTACAACAAGTCCTAGATTCGCTAGATCTTCGCCTTATCCATCAGATATTTCAAAAATGGTAGAGGCTCCAATAATTCATGTTAATGGTGACGATCCTGAAGCAGTTGTATATGCAGCAAGGATTGCAACTGATTTCAGATTAAAATTTAATAGAGATGTAGTCATAGATTTAATTTGTTACAGAAGATTTGGGCATAATGAAGGAGATGAGCCATCATTCACTCAGCCTTTAATGTATAAAAAAATAAGATCTCATCCATCACCGATAAAAGTATATGGAGAAAAATTAATAAATGAAGGATCAATAACTAAAAGTTTTTTAGATGATTCAATTAAGCAATTCAAAGATTTGTTAGATGAGCAATTTAAAACTGCTAAAGATTATAAACCTAAAATTGAATGGTTTGAAGGTACTTGGTCTAGATATAAGCCCGAAAGAGGTAAAGATAAAAGAGGTGTGACAGGCGCAGATATAAAAATATTAATGAATATTTCAAATCAAATAAACTCAATTCCTAAGAATATAAATATACATAAAACTATTTCAAAGATTTTAGAAAATAGAAGAATTTGTATTGAAAAAGGTAGTGATATTGATTGGTCAAGTGCGGAAGCTTTAGCTTTTGGATCTCTTTTGGAGGAAGGGTACCCAGTTAGATTAGTTGGCCAAGACTCTGGTAGAGGTACTTTTAGTCAGAGACATTCTGTTTTACGTAATCAATTAGATAATTCCAGATACATTCCTTTAAATAATATATCAAATAATCAAAAAAAATTTGAAGTAGTAGATAGTTTTTTATCAGAGCTTGCAGTTTTAGGATTTGAGTATGGATATAGTTTAGTTGAACCAAATACTTTAACTCTTTGGGAAGCACAATTTGGAGATTTTGCTAATGGTGCACAAGTTGTAATTGATCAATTCATTGCATCAGGTGAGCGAAAATGGTCTAGAGCATCTGGTTTAGTCATGCTTTTACCACACGGATATGAAGGTCAAGGACCTGAACATTCATCTGCAAGATTAGAGAGATTTTTGCAACTATGTTCCAATGATAATTTGCAAGTAATGAACTGTACAACTCCAGCTAATTATTTCCATGCTTTAAGAAGACAGATGCACAGAGATTTTAGAAAACCTCTAATTATTATGACACCTAAGTCTTTGTTACGACATAAGTACTGTGTATCTAGTCTTAAAGATTTTAGTAAAAAAAATTCATTTCACAGAGTTTTATGGGATCATGCTGTTGACCCACAAGTGAGTGGTTTTATAAAAATAAAAAAATCAAAAAAAATAAGAAAAGTAATTTTATGTTCAGGAAAAATTTACTTTGACCTTTTAGAAGCAAGAGAAAATAAGAAAGTAGATGACGTTATATTTTTTAGAATTGAACAACTTTATCCATTTCCAGCTAAAAGTCTTGTACAAGAATTGAAACCATATGCTAAAAATGCTGAATTTTATTGGTGCCAGGAAGAGCCAAAAAATATGGGCGCATGGTTCTCTGTAAGAGATTATATACAATGGACATTGGATAGTATTAAGGCTAATAATAATAAGATTTCTTATATTGGAAGAAGCCCAGATGCATCTCCAGCAACTGGATATGTAAAAAGGCATATTTCTCAACAAAAAGAAATAATAGAGAAAGTTTTTGAGTAAATGATTGAAAAAATTGTCGTTCCAGTATTGGGTGAAAGTATCACTGAAGCAACTGTTTCAAAGTGGTTAAAAAAAGAAGGTGATAATGTGGAAGTTGACGAGCCAATTGTCGAGCTTGAAACAGACAAAGTAAATTTAGAGGTACCTTCCCCTATTTCAGGAGTTTTAACTGAAATCAGTTCAAAAGATGGTTCAGTAGTAGAGGTTGGGGCTCTTCTTGGTTCAGTATCTGAAAATGGTTCAGGCTCACCTAAAGACCGTATTATTGAAAAAATTAAACCTACCAAGAAAAAAGAGAATGTTATTGTTTTAGAGGAAAAGAAAAAAGAACCAATAATTGATGAGGAAAAACCCCAAGAGCAACCGCTAGTATTAACTGATGAGGTAAAAGAAGAAGATGAATTAGAAAAACAAGATGAACAAGAAACCTTATCTCCTGCTGTTAGAAAAATTGTTGCTGAAAATAATATTGATATTAACTCCGTAAAGGGCTCAGGTAAGGATGGAAGAGTTTTAAAAGGAGATTTGATTAATCTTATGGGTGTTAATCCACCTCCTTCTGAAAGAAAGATTAAGTATGGTCAAGAGGAAAGAATTAAAATGACCAGACTTAGACAAACAATAGCAAAAAGATTAAAACAAGCTCAAGAAAATGCTGCCTTACTTACAACTTTCAATGAAGTTGATATGTCGAATGTGATGAACATGAGGAAAGATAACCAGGAGGATTTTCAAAATAGATATGGCATTAAATTAGGGTTTATGTCATTTTTTGTCAAAGCTTGTGTAGTTGCGCTGAAAAATTTTCCAGCTGTTAACGCTGAAATTGAAGGCGATACAATCGTTTATAAAAATTATTATAATATCAGTTTTGCGGTTGGTACTGATAAGGGTCTTGTAGTTCCGGTCCTTAAAAATGCTGACGAATTATCTTTTGCAGACATAGAAAAAAATATTAAAGAAATTTCAGAAAAAGCTAAGGATGGGAAATTAACAATTGAAGATCTTCAAGGTGGAACTTTTACTATTAGCAATGGCGGTGTTTATGGCTCAATGCTTTCAACACCAATATTAAATTTGCCTCAATCAGGTGTTTTAGGGATGCATAACATTGTTGATAGACCAGTTGTAGTCAATGGTGAAATAAAAATACGACCAATTATGTATTTAGCACTCTCTTATGATCACAGAATCATAGATGGAAAAGAGTCTGTCTCATTTTTAAAGATGGTTAAAGAAAATTTAGAGGAACCAAGAAGGTTATTTTTAGATATATAATGTCAGATAAATTTCAAGCAGTTGTTATTGGTGGTGGTCCTGGAGGTTATGTTTGTGCAATCAGGCTTGCTCAATTGGGTCTTAATACTGCATGTATAGAGTCTAGGGGCTCTCTAGGAGGCACTTGTTTAAATATTGGATGTATTCCATCAAAAAGTTTATTAAATTTGTCAGAAGAATTTAGTAAAGTAAAAAATTTATCGAATAAAGGTATTGAAGTTGGTGACGTAAAATTGAATTTACCAAAAATGATGAAAAGTAAAGAAAAGGCAGTTACAGTTCTCACTAAAGGTGTGGAATTTTTATTAAAAAAAAACAAGGTAACTTATTTTAAAGGAACTGGAAGTTTTAAATCAAAAAAAGAAATTATAATCAGAGATGACAAAAATAAAGAAACAATTATTCAAGCTGAAAAAGTAATAATTGCTACTGGTTCTATTCCTGTATCTTTACCAAAAATTGAATTTGATGAAAAAATTATTGTTTCATCTACAGGTGCTTTAAACTTAGAAAAAGTACCACAAAAAATGGTTGTTGTAGGTGGTGGATATATTGGTTTAGAAATGGGATCTGTTTGGTCTCGTCTTGGAGCAGAAGTGCATGTTGTTGAGTTTTTAGATCACATAACTCCAGGAATGGATAAAGAAATTTCACAAGAGTTCATGAAAATTCTCAAAAAGCAAGGGATTAAATTTCATTTACAGCACAAAGTCGAAAAAGTAACAAAAAATGAATTAGGTGCAGTTGTATCAACATCTGACAAAGATGGAAATAAAAAAGATTTTGAGTGTGATGTTGTTCTGATTTCTGTTGGAAGAAAACCTAATACTAATGGATTAAATTTGGAAAAAATTGGTGTTAAGATTGATGAAAAAAATAGAATTAAAACTAGTAAAGCTTTTCAAACAAATTTAGATAATATTTATGCTATTGGAGATGTAATATCAGGACCAATGCTTGCTCATAAAGCAGAGGATGAAGGAATTGCAGTTGCAGAAAATATTGCAGGCCAATCAGGTCATGTAAATTATGACACGATACCAGGTGTTATTTATACAACACCAGAAGTGGCTTCTATCGGAAAAACTGAAGAGCAATTAAAGGAAAAAAATATTCAGTACAAAATTGGTAAATTTTCATTTATGGCAAATTCTAGAGCAAAAGCTATAGATGATGCTGAGGGTTTTGTGAAGATTTTAGCAGATGAAAAAACTGACAAAGTATTAGGCGCTCATTTAATAGGTCCTCATGCTGGAGAATTGATTGCCGAAATTGGTATTGCTATGGAGTTTGGTGCAAGTTCAGAAGATATAGCTAGAACTTGCCATGCTCACCCTACTTTTTCTGAAGCTGTTAAGGAAGCAGCACTGTCTGTTGATAAAAGAGCAATACACTCTTAAGTATATTTTAGTATTTCTAAGTATATCTTAATATCCAAAAAATGAAATTTCCGATTCTTATACCTAATATATTTAATTATCCTTTTACCTATGAAAGTGATCTTAAATTAAAAATTGGAGATTTTGTAGAAGTTCCATTTGGTAAATCTAAATCAATTGGTGTGGTATGGAATGAATTTGAAAAAAAAAATAATAAAAATTTTGAAATTAAAAAGATAATTCGAAAATTAGAAATTCCGAGTTTAAAAAAAGATACATTAAAATTTTTAAATTGGTTTTCTAATTATAATATTGTGCCTAAAGGAATGGCTTTAAAGTTAGTGTTGTTGGGTGGCAAACCGGTTGGACTTTTAGAAGAAAAATTCTATCAAAATTTTGATTTAAAATTTAAAGAAAACTCGATTAAATTAACCTCAGAACAAAAAAAAGCTTTAGATCAAATAAATCTTTCAAATAAAAAATTTAATGTTCATGTTTTGCAGGGTACCACTGGGTCAGGTAAAACAATTGTTTATTTTGAAGCTTTAAAAAAAGTATTGGAAAAAAATTATCAAGGTTTAATTTTACTACCTGAGATAGGTTTAACAAGTCAGTTTGAAAATAAATTTATTGAATTCTTTGGTTTTAAACCAGCAATTTGGCATTCAGGAATTACAAAAAAGAATAAAGAAATTATTTGGAGCGGGATAATTTCAAAAAAAATAAAGGTTGTGATTGGTGCAAGATCATCGTTGTTTTTACCATTTACAAATTTAGGACTAATTATAGTTGATGAAGAACATGATCAATCATACAAACAAGATGAAGGAATAATATATAATGCAAGAGATATGGCAATATCTAGAGCCTCGTTTGAAAATATTCCTATAAATTTAATTACAGCAGTTCCATCAGTTGAAACTTATGAAAATATAAAAAAAAGTAAATTCAAAATTTCAAAACTCAAAAAAAGATATCAAAACGCATCATTACCAAATTACGAAATTATAAATATGAATAACGTGAAACTTGAAAAACAATCTTGGCTTTCAAATGAAATTATCCAAAAAGTTAATTATCATTTAAATAAAAAAAACCAGGTTTTATTTTTTTTAAATAGAAGAGGATTTTCACCAAATGTTTTTTGTAAAAAATGTTTTAATAAATTTTCTTGTCCTAACTGCTCAATAAATTTGGTTTATCATAGGAATAAGAATTACTTACTATGTCATTATTGTGGATTTAAAACTTCTCTAAATAGAAGTTGTGCAAAAGATGGAAATTGTCAATTCATATTTAGCGGACCTGGGGTTGAAAGAATTTCAGAAGAAGTGAATAAAATTTTTCCATCAAAAAAAATTGAAATTTTTTCAAGCGATACAATGAATAAAAAAAGTTCGAAAGAAAAACTCGAAAAAATAATAAATAGTGAGATTGACATTTTGATTGGAACTCAATTAATTTCAAAAGGATTTCATTTCCCTAATTTAAATTGTATTGTTGTTGTTGACATTGATTTGTCATCTAACGGACATGATCTAAGGGTTGCAGAAAAAAATTTACAATTATATCATCAATTATCTGGGAGAGCTGGACGAGCAGGTCAGCCATCTACTGTTTATTTTCAGACTTATAATACTAACACAAAAATGATATCTGATATCACAAATGAAAATCCTAGTATTTTTTTAGATAAAGAAGTAGAAATTAGAAAACAAAACAATCTTCCACCATTTCAAAGATTTATATCTCTAATTTTAACAGGTGAAAATGAAAATAAATTAGAGAAAGAAGCTTTACGTTTTAAAGGTTTTATAGAAAATAAGATTAATGGGAAAATTTTAGGCCCGGTGAGTGCACCTATTTTTAGATTAAAGAAAAAATTTCGTATAAGATTGTTGATTAGAGGACCTAAAACTCTAAAATTACAAAACTCTTTAGCTAATATTATTCCAAAATTTAAATTTTTGTCTGGAATAAAACTTTCAGTTGATGTTGATCCAATAAGCTTCAATTAAAGGCCAAAAAAAACAATTTTTAGCCAATGTGTTGCTTGAAGACTATAATTGCATGTGTTAATTAAATCGTGATTTTAAAATTAATCATAGACATTTAAAGGTAATAAATTGAGTAAAAACAAAGGATTTTCTGATACGTCTGCTAATAGGTATTCTTTAGCTTTATATGAGCTTGCCACTGAAGCTAGTGTGATAACTAAAGTTGAAGAAAATTCAAATAGTTTTCTTGAATTAATATCGAATAGTAAAGATTTTAGAAATTTAATTAAAGACCCTACTTTAAGTCAAGAAATTTTAAAAAATGTTATGAACAAAATATCTGAAAATTTTAATTTTGAGACTTTGTTTAAAAATTTTTTAAATTTTTTAATTCTAAAAAGAAGATTTTTTTATATTCAACAAATACTAACTAGTTTTAATGAAATTTGTTCTGAAAAAAAAGGAGAGTTAAAAGCAGAAATTAAATCAGCCAAAGATCTTTCTCAGCAAGAGATCAATAAAATTACAGAAGAACTATCTAATACTTTTAAATCAAAGATAAAATTAAATTATAATCATGACAAAAGTTTAATTGGAGGTTTAGTTGTACAAGTAGGAAGTACGATGATTGATACCTCTATTAAAAACAAATTACAACAAATTGAAAATAGAATGATAGAGGCATAATATGGAAATTAATCCTTCAGAAGTTACAAAAATTTTAAAAGAACAAATTAAAAATTTTGGTGAAAAAGCTGAAATTTCTGAAGTTGGACAAGTTTTATCTGTAGGTGATGGTATTGCTCGTATTTATGGTTTGGATAATGTTCAAGCTGGAGAAATGGTTGAATTTTCTGATGGGTCCAAAGGAATGGCTTTAAATTTAGAGAGTGAAAATGTTGGAGTTGTAATTTTTGGAGATGATAGAAACATAAAAGAAGGTGACGTTGTTAAAAGAACAGGGAGTATTGTTGATACACCAGTTGGTAAAGAATTATTGGGAAGAGTTGTTGATGGATTAGGTAACCCTATTGATGGAAAAGGTGCTTTAGATAAAGAAATTAAAAAAAGCAGGGTAGAAGTAAAAGCTCCTGGAATAATTCCAAGACAATCTGTAAGTGAACCAATGCAAACTGGCTTAAAATCGATTGATAGTTTAGTACCAATTGGTAGAGGACAAAGAGAATTAATTATTGGTGATAGACAAACTGGAAAAACAGCAGTTGCAATAGATGCAATCATTAATCAAAAAAAAATTAATGAAAGCGGGGATGAAAAACAAAAACTTTATTGTATATACGTAGCTGTTGGACAAAAAAGATCAACTGTTAGACAAATTCAAAAAACACTGGAAGAGGCCGGAGCAATGGAATATACAACTATTGTTGCTGCAACAGCATCTGACTCAGCTCCATTACAATTTTTAGCGCCATATACTGGTTGTGCGATGGGTGAATATTTTAGGGACAATGGAATGCATGCTTTAATTATCTATGATGATTTATCAAAACAAGCTGTTGCTTACAGACAAATGTCATTGATACTTAGAAGACCTCCAGGAAGAGAAGCATATCCTGGTGATGTTTTTTATCTTCATAGCAGATTGCTTGAGAGGGCTGCTAAATTAAGTGATGAACATGGAGGTGGCTCTTTAACAGCTCTGCCAATAATTGAAACACAAGGTGGGGACGTCTCTGCTTATATTCCTACCAACGTTATTTCAATAACTGATGGACAGATTTTTTTAGAAACTGAGTTATTTAATCAAGGTATTAGACCCGCAATTAATGTTGGATTATCAGTTTCTCGGGTTGGATCTGCCGCTCAAACAAAAGCTATGAAAAAAGTTTCAGGCTCAATGAAACTTGAATTAGCTCAGTATAGAGAGATGGCTGCTTTTGCTCAATTTGGTTCTGACCTAGATGCTTCAACACAACAGCTTTTAAATAGAGGATCAAAATTAACGGAACTTCTCAAACAAAAACAATACACTCAGATATCTCAGATTTTGAAAGTAAAATTATTGAAAGATGCAAATCTGATAAACCAGAAATTATAGAGTCTATTTTAAGCACAGGTAAACTTGAGGAAAATTCTGAAAAAATATTAATAGAAGTAATAACCAATTTAAAAAAAACTTTTAAATCTTGATAAATTTATGGCTAGTTTAGATGACTTAAAAAAAAGGATTTCGAGTGTTAAATCTACGCAAAAAATTACAAAAGCTATGAAAATGGTAGCTGCTGCTAAATTAAAAAGAGCCCAAGAGAGTGCAGAAAGAGGAAGACCATATTCTCAAAAAATGAACAATGTTATTCTAAATTTATCTAACGGTATATCAGATAAAGAAAATGCGCCAAAGTTAATGTCTGGCACTGGAAAAGATAAGACGCATCTTTGTGTTGTTTTGACCTCAGATAGAGGTTTATGTGGTGGATTTAATGCAAATATTATTAAAAAGGCAAAAAGTTTTTTTAGAAAATTAGCTCAAGAGGGTAAAGAGCTCAAAATAATTACAGTTGGATCTAAAGGTAATGATCAATTGAAAAGACTTTATGGAGATAAGATAATAGAGAATATCTCTTTTAAAAATTCAAAAAATGCAAATTATTTCGATGCTGAAAAAGTTGGTAAAATTATTATTGAAAAATTTGAAAAGAATGAATTTGACTTTTGTACAATTTTTTATAATCAATTTAAAAACGTTATTACTCAAATACCACAAGCTCAACAAATAATTCCTCTAAACACGGATATCGATGAGGAGAATAAATCTGAGGAGACTTATGAGTTTGAGCCTGATGAAGATGAAATTTTAAATAATTTGTTGCCAAAAAATATCTCAACACAAATTTTTAAGGCAATGTTAGAGAATTCAGCTAGCGAACAAGGAGCAAGAATGAGCGCAATGGATAATGCTACTAGAAACGCGGGTGAAATGGTTGATAAACTTACTATTGAATATAATAGAAGTCGTCAAGCAGCAATTACAAAAGAACTAATAGAAATTATATCAGGAGCGGAGAGTTTATAATTATGAGCAAAGGAATAATAACACAAGTTATTGGTGCAGTTGTGGATGTAAAATTCGATGGCGAGTTACCAGAAATTTTAACAGCTTTAGAATGTAAAAATAGTGGCAATAGACTTGTATTAGAAGTAGCTCAACACTTAGGTGAGTCAACAGCAAGAACAATTGCAATGGACGCTACAGAAGGATTAAAAAGAGGTGATGAGGTAATTAATACTAATGCACCAATTAAAGTGCCAGTAGGGCCAGAAACACTAGGTAGAATAATAAATGTGGTTGGAGAGCCAATCGATGAAAGAGGAGTTGTAAAAACAAAAGAAAGTTGGCCAATCCATAGACCTGCACCTGAATTTAATGATCAATCGACTGAAACAGAAATACTAGTTACAGGTATTAAGGTAATCGATTTACTCGCTCCTTATGCAAAAGGTGGAAAAATTGGATTATTTGGTGGAGCTGGAGTCGGTAAAACAGTTTTAATTATGGAATTAATTAATAACGTTGCAAAAGCACATGGTGGTTTTTCCGTTTTTGCAGGAGTTGGAGAAAGAACAAGAGAAGGCAATGATTTGTATCATGAAATGATGGAGTCAGGTGTAATAAAACCAGAAGGTCCTGGTTCGAAAGCAGCTTTGGTATATGGTCAAATGAATGAACCTCCAGGTGCAAGAGCAAGAGTAGCCTTAACAGGTTTGACCGTTGCAGAATATTTTAGAGATCAAGAAGGTCAAGATGTTTTGTTCTTTGTTGATAATATCTTTAGATTCACTCAAGCAGGTTCAGAAGTTTCAGCACTTTTGGGAAGAATTCCTTCAGCGGTTGGATATCAGCCAACTTTGGCGACTGATATGGGAAATTTGCAAGAGAGAATAACAACTACTAATAAGGGGTCTATTACTTCCGTTCAAGCAATTTATGTTCCTGCGGACGACTTAACAGATCCAGCGCCAGCCACATCTTTTGCTCACTTAGATGCTACAACAGTTCTTTCAAGACAAATTGCTGAGATCCAAAGATTTTTATCTCAACCTTTCTTTGTTGCAGAAGTTTTTACAGGTTCTCCTGGAAAACTAGTAGATTTAGAGTCTACCATTAAGGGGTTTGATGCAATTTGCAAAGGTGAATATGATCACCTTCCAGAAGCTGCATTTTATATGGTTGGAACAATTGAAGAGGCTATTGAAAAAGCTGAAAAAATTAAAAAAGATGCTGCTTAATGGGTGAAGAATTTAATTTAGAAATTATTAATCCGGATAAGTCTTTTTTAAATAAAAAAGATGTTACCGAAGTTATAGTTCCAGCACTAGAGGGTGAAATGGGTATTTTGAAAGATCATATATCAATTATTTCGTTCTTAAAACCAGGTATAATTAAAGTTTACTCAAAGTCTGGTGAGGATCAGTATTATATAGAGGATGGGATTTTAGAATTTAAAAATAATAACTTATCTGTTCTAACTAGTTCAATAATAAATGTTAAAGATTTAGAAAAAAGTAAAATACAAGAATTAATGAAATTAGCCGAAGAAGATGTTGGAAAACCAGATCTAAATGATCAATCAAGATATCTTGTGGATCAAAAAATTGAAGTTTTAAAATCTATCAATTAATTATTTCTTTTATTTGAGACTTTAATTTTTTATAAACTTCAAGTTTAAAATCTACTACAACTTCTGTGATCATATCTAAATCTATCCATTTCCATTCTAAAAACTCAGGTTTCTTGGTATTAATATTTATTTTATCATCAGTTCCCAAATATCTCATAATAAACCATTTTTGTTTTTGACCTTTATATTTTCCTTTCCATATTATCCCAAGTAAATGTTTTGGTAATTCATAGGTAAGTATTTCATCTATTTCTTTAATCAATTCTACGTCTTTAATACTTGTCTCTTCTTCTAACTCTCTGTAAGCAGCTGACAGAAAGTCTTCATCTTTATCTACACCTCCCTGAGGCATTTGCCAAAAGTTTTTTGGATTATCAATTCTTTTTGCAACAAAAATTTTGTTTTCTTTATTCAAAATTACAATTCCAACACCACTTCTTAGTGGTAAATTCTGAAATTTTTCATCCATTTTAACCGTTAATAAGTTTTATAGCGTAATTTAATTGATTATCAGTTTCAGTTTTAATTAGAAAGTCATCAGAGTCCTCATCAACCTCTATATCTGGTGATACGCCAACCTGTGAAATTGATTTTCCTGATGGTAAATAGTATTTTGCAACAGTGATTCTTATTGCGCCTTCATTTTTAAGTGGAATTATTGATTGAACTGAACCTTTTCCAAAACTATTTTCACCTATAAGAATTGCTCTTTTATGATCTTTTAAAGCACCAGCTACAATTTCAGACGCAGATGCTGAACCATAGTTAATTAAGACCACTAAAGTTTTCCCATTTGTGAGATCACCTTTTTTTGCAAACCATTTTCTATTTTCAGACGTCTTTCTACTTTTAGTGGATACAATTTCTCCATCTTCAAGAAAAAAATCTGAAATTCTAATTGCCTGAGAGAGCAGTCCTCCAGGATTATTTCTTAAATCTAAAATATAAGCTTTTACCTTTTTATCTTTTTCTAATTTATTTATTTCTCTCTCAATTTGTTTCCCACTATTTTCATTAAAAGAAGTTAATCGAATATAACCAATATTTTTTTCCAATAAATCAGATTTGACTGATTTTATTTGTATTATTTCTCTTATGATATTGAATGTAAGTGCTTTTTTTTCTCCTCTTCTTCTAATTGTTAAATTTATACTAGATCCAACTGGACCTCTCATTAATTCCACTGCCTCTGTTAAAGATTTTCCTTGTACTTGAGTATCATTAATTTTTACAATGTAATCTCCAGCTTTAATTCCAGCTTTAGATGCAGGAGTATCATCAATCGGAGATATAACTTTTACAACTCCAGACTCCATACTTACTTCAATTCCAAGACCACCAAATTCACCACTAGTTTCAGTTTGCATTTCATTATAAATTTCAGGTGACATATATGAAGAATATGGATCTAAAGATTGCAAAAGACCATGAAAAAGCAAAATTAGAATAAAAAAAATTGATAATAAATGCTGTTACTAATAATCTTTTACTCATATGATTAATTTCTCTTTTGGAATTAACTCAGACCAAATTTTCTCTAGTTCGTAAAATTTTCTTTTCTCAGGATGAAAAATATGAATGATCAAATCAATTCCATCAACCAATTTCCATTCATTACTATCTTTACCTTCGATCTTAGAATTCTTAATCCCGTTGTCTTTCAATTTCTCAAGTACTTGTTCTGACAATGATTGTATATGTCTTGAGGAAGTTCCACTAGCTATGATCATATAATCTGCCATTGAGCTTTTATCTTTTAAATCTATACTTATTATATCTTGAGCTTTGTTTGTATCTAGAGTGCTTATAATGATTTGTTTTAGATCAGATATTTTATCCATTAATTATGTTTAACCTTATCAAATTTTTCTTAATTGAGAAGATGAAATATTGACTTTATTAAATTTAACAAATTTCAAATTTTTACCTTTTAATGTTTTAAATGATAATGAATTTAATGATTTTTTTTTGTAGCCATGGCGATCAAATACAACAATATTGCATTTTTGTGAAATTATTTTCCATTTATGCCATTTGTGAAAATTAATTAAATTATCAGCTCCCATTAAAAAATAAATTTCTGATTTAGTAATTTTTTTTAGATAATTAATTAGATTTATTGTTTTATTTGATCTTATTAAATCTTCGTAGAATTTTACATTTATAAAGTGGTTTTTTCCTATAATTTTTTTACAACTTTTAATTCTTTTATTGATACCATTTTTACTACTTCTTTTAAGTGGATTTTTTTTTGTAATTGCCCAAATAACTTTCTTTAATTTAAATTTTTTAATAGCCTCTTTTGAGATCGCTAAGTGTCCTTTATGGGCTGGATCAAAAGACCCGCCAAGTACACCCAATTTTTTTTTTATTTTCAATTTATTTCCTAATTTTTCCATTGCTACTTACTAAGTACTTGTAAGAAACTAATTGGTTTAATCCAACAGGCCCTCTGGGTGGAAGAGTACTTGTTGATATACCAACTTCACCACCAAATCCAAATTCACCCCCATCAGCGAATTGTGTAGATGTATTGTGCATTGCTATTGAACTTTTGATATTTGTTAAAAATTTTTTTGCGGTCATATTGTTTTGAGTAATAATACAATCGGTATGCATAGTTCCATATTTGTTAATATGTTTTACAGCTTCATTGTGATCTTTAACTGTTTTTACAGATACAATTGCTGAAAGGTATTCTTTTGACCAATCTTTATCATTAGCTTTAAGTATATTTCCTTTATAAAATTTTCTTGTTTCATTATCACCGATAATCTTACAACCATGGTATTCTAAATTTTTTAAAATTGGGTTAATCATCTTTTTTATGATCTTTTTATGGAATAATATTGTTTCAGTAGCTCCACATATTGCAGTATTTCTAAGTTTTGCATTTAAAACAACTTTTTTTGCTAATTTAAGATTTGCATCTTTGTCAATAAAAGTGTGACAAATTCCTTCTAAGTGACCAATAGTTGGTACCTTAGACAATGATTGAACTTTTTTAACTAATTCTTTACCCCCTCTTGGAATTATTACATCAATAAATTTATTCATATTAGTCAACATAAAATCAACTGCTTTTCGATTTTTTATATCTATAAACTGCACAAAATTTTTATCTATTTTGTTTTTTTTTAAAGAGTCTCTAAATAATTCAGATAAAATTTTGTTTGAGTAAAATGCTTCTGTTCCTCCTTTTAATATAACCGGATTTCCAGATTTAAAGCATAATGATGCAACATCTGAAGTAACATTAGGTCTACTTTCATAAATTACTCCAATCACACCCATCGGTATAGAAATTTTGGAGATAGTTAGGCCATTGGGCCTTTTCCATTTTTCCAATATGATATTTGTTGGATCTTTTAGTTTAATTATTGACTTAATAGTGTCTATAATATCAGAAATTTTTTTTTCATTCAAAATCAATCGTTTTATTAAATTGCTCTTAATCCCTTTTTTTTGTGCATTATTGATGTCTTTTTTATTTTGATTGATAATTAATTTTTTTTTCTTGTTTAACAGTAAACAATAATCTTTCAAAAATTTATTCTTTTTTTTTGTTTCGATATTTAAAGAAAAAGCTTTTTTTGATTTTTGTCCAATAATATTTAATTTTTTTCTCATTATATTTTAACCATATCATCTTTATGAACGACTTCAGACTTAGTAATATAGCCAAGAATTTTTTGAATTTCATTAGAATGGCATCCTAAAATTTTATTTATTTCCTCTGATGAAAAGGAACTTAAGCCTCTTGCAAATTCTTTACGTTTATTATCTAAAATTTTTATATGGTCTCCTTTTTTAAATTTACCAGAAACTCTTTTGATACCGGCTGCTAATAAACTTTTACCGCTTATCAAAGCTTTTTTAGCACCTTCATCAATGATCAATTCACCTTTTGGTGACACTGAGCTAATTATCCATTTTTTTCTAGCATGTAATTTAGTGATTTGAGAAATAAACCAAGTACAGTAATTTTTTTTATTAATTTGACTAATAGGGTTCATATATAAGCCGTTAGCAATTATCATATTGCATCCTGCTAGATTAGAAATTTTTGCTGCTTCAATTTTTGTATCCATTCCACCACTACCATATTCAGTCGTACCTTTAATGCTGATATTTTGTAATTCTTTGTTTATATCAAAAACTTTTTTTATTAATTTTGCATCTTTATGAACTTTTGGATTTTTTGTGTAAAGCCCATCTACATCAGATAACAAGATTAATGTATCAGCGTCTGTAATTTGAGCCACTCGTGATGCAAGCCTGTCATTATCACCATATTTAATTTCTGATGTTGCAATTGTATCGTTTTCGTTAACAATTGGTAAATAATTGAGTTGAAATAAATTTTCGAATGTTCTTTTGGCATTGATTGATCTTCTTCTTTCCTCAGTATCATCTAAAGTTAAAAGAATTTGAGAAATATTTATTTTACATTTTGAAAAGGCTTGAGAATATAAATTCATTAATTCTATCTGACCAATAGAGGCAACCGCTTGACTTTTATCAAGTTTAAGATTTGTTTTTTTATAATTCATTTTCTTACAACCAAGTGCTATAGCACCAGAGCTTACAATTGTTACCTTTTTATCTTTGGACATTAATTTTTTAATATCTTTTGCAAAACTCAATAACCAATTTTTTCTAATTTTTTGTTTCTTATCGACTAATAACGATGAACCAATTTTAATGACTATATTTTTTGAGTTTTTAAGAAACATATGAAATTAATTTAGCTTTTATTTTGGAAATTGATTCTTTTTTTACTGTTGATAAAGTCAATACTTCACAATTCTTGTTTTTTGAAAATTCTTTTACTATTTTTTTAGTGGTTTCTTCATTCATTAAATCTGTTTTATTTAATACTATCAATTCTTTTTTTTTCATTAGCTGAGAGCTATAATTTTTTAATTCATTTTTAACTTGATTATATGATTTATTTAAATTCTCGTTAGTTATATCTATTAAATGTAATATTGATTTACATCTCTCAATATGTTTTAAAAACTTTGTGCCAAGCCCTGTACCCTCGTGTGCACCTTCTATCAAACCTGGAATATCTGCAATTGTAATTTCTCTATTATCGTAACTTACAACGCCTAAATTTGGGTTAAGTGTTGTGAATTCGTAATTAGCAATTTTTGGAGTTGCGTTAGTTATAGCAGCTAATAAACTTGACTTACCTGCATTTGGTAATCCAATTATTCCAATATCAGCAATTGTTTTCAATTGTAACCAAATTGTAAATTCTTCACCGATCGCACCTTTTGTAAATTTTTTTGGTGCTCTATTAGTAGAACTTTTAAATCTTGTATTTCCCAAACCTCCTTTTCCTCCTGAAGCAGCGATAAATTCTTCACCAATCTTTGTAAAATCATATAATAATGTTTTATTGTCTTCTTCAAAAATTTGTGTACCTAAAGGAACTTTAAGAATTAAATCTTTTCCGCTTTTTCCAGAGCGGTTTTGACCCGACCCATTTTCTCCTCTTTGAGCTTTATGATGTTGTTGGTATCTAAAATCTATCAAGGTATTTAAATTCTGCTCTGATTTTAAAATTATTGAACCACCTTTACCTCCATCTCCTCCATCAGGTCCTCCAAATTCAATAAATTTTTCTCTTCGAAAACTTGGCGAACCATCACCACCGTTCCCTGCTTTGATATATATTTTTACTTGATCTAAGAATTTCATAATACAACGATATTTTTAAGTTGTACTATTAATTGGGTTTTACTGAAACAAATGTTCTATCTGATTTAGTTTTCTTAAAAACTACTTTGCCTTTAATCACTGAGAAAATTGAGTGATCTTTTCCCATACCCACATTTTCACCAGGAAAAATTTTTGTGCCTCTTTGTCTAACAATAATATTTCCAGGAATTACGGTTTCACCACCATATTTTTTTACACCAAGTCTTCTTCCGGCACTATCACGTCCGTTTCTAGATGAACCACCTGCTTTTTTTGTTGCCATATTAAATTACCAATTATTTACTTGCTTCTTTTTTAGGTTCTTCCTTTTTTTTTGAAGGTTTTATTATTTTTTCAGCCTCTGATAAAATTTTACCATCTTTCGAAAAAATTTTATTAATTCTTATCATTGAATATTGTTGCCTATGACCATTTTTTCTTCTTGAGTTTTGTCTTCTTCTTTTCTTAAAAATTAAAACAGTTCTATTTTTGCTATTCTTAATCAAGTTTGCTTCCACTTTTGCCCCTTGAACGGTAGGAGCTCCTACTTCAATTACTTTGTCATCTCCATAGGCTAATATTTCTTTAAATTCGACTTTTGTATCAGATTTTGAATTAGGTAATTTTTCAATTTTCAAAATTTCACCTGATTTAACTTTATATTGTTTTCCACCTGTTTGTATTACTGCGTAAGACATAAAATATTTGTTAATTTAAATACCGCAATATAGTCCGGGTGACACTATAGTCAAGATCTATAAACTAGAAATTATCCTTTAAATCTCTCAATTTTGAAAAGCTATCTAAATTTTTGGCTTTAAGAAATATATTACATTCAATTTCATCCCCTAATATTGTTGGAATACTTGGTAAATTGTTTTGCAATTTTTTTTTAATTACTTCAATCTTTTTTTTTAATTTCATATTATTAGTGTCGTTTGCTAAGCAAAAATCTCCATTTTTAAGAGTGTACTCATGACCACAATAAATTTCAGTATCTTTAGGAAGTGTCTTAATTTTATTTAATGAATTAAACATTTGCTCATATGTACCTTCAAAAATTCTACCACATCCCAAAGAAAACAATGTATCACCAGTAAATATTTTTTTTTCTTTAAAAAAATGAAAAGCTATATGTCCTGTCGTATGACCCGGTATATGATAAATCTTAGCTTCAAAATTTTCTTCTTTCCAAATTTGATTATCTTCTACCAAAATATCAATTTCTGGTATCCTATCTTTATCGTCTTTGAAACCAACTATTTTAGAATCATATTTTTCTTTTAATTCTTTGTTTCCTCCAACGTGATCATAATGATGATGGGTGTTCAAAATATATTTTAATTTAACATTATTCTCTTTAATTGCTTTAATTACTGGTTTTGACTCACTCGGATCAATTACACATGCATTTTTATTGCTTTTATCAAATATTAGATATGAATAGTTATCATTTAAACATGGTATTATTTTTACTTCCATTTTTATCTTTCTATTAAAAAAATGCCAAGATTTGAACTTAAATTTTTTAGATTTAGGTTACCATCTTTGATATATGAGAGTTGATTGCTTCTTAAGGCAATAGACTTTGATAATTTAAAATTTTTAGCTTTACTAAAATAAACAAAGTCTTTTATAGTACATAGGTGAACATTTGGAGTATTGTACCATTCGTCTGGTAATGTTCTTGTTACAGGCATTGTGCCTTTAAATAAAAGATGTAATCTTATTTTCCAATAGCCAAAATTTGGTATTGTCACAATAGCCTGTTTTCCAATTCTTAAGAGCTCATTGATAACTTTTTCTGGATTCAAAAATGCTTGTAAAGTTTGACTTAAAACAACATAATCAAAAGATTTATCTGGAAATTGTTTTAAATCTTCCTCAGCATTACCTTCGATTATGGTTAATCCTTTAGCAATACAGTTTTGAACTTTAGTTTTTGAAATTTCGATTCCTCTTATATTTACTTTTTTTTCTTTAACAAGATACTCCATTAAAATACCATCTCCACATCCAACATCTAATACATGTGAATTTTCATCTATCAAATCAGATATAATTTTAAATTCCTGTTTCATGCTTATTCTTCTAAGTAAGATTTATCTAAAAAGTTTTTAAGTGCTTTTAAAAAATCTGGTACATCAAGTAAAAAAGAGTCATGTCCTTTATCTGATTTTATTTCGACAAATCCTACATTTGCACCTATAGCATTTAAAGCAATTACTATATCCTTATTCTCTTGTGTTGGATAAAGCCAATCTGAAGTAAAAGATATTACAAAAAATTTAGCTTTAGTATTTTTAAAGGCATTTGATAGATTTCCATTATTTTGTTTAACTAAGTCAAAATAGTCCATTGCTCTTGTGATATATAAATAGCTATTTGCATCAAATCTATCGACAAAAACAGAGCCTTGGTAACGTAAGTAACTTTCTATCTGAAAATCTGCATCAAAACCAAATTTAAGATCATCTCTTTCCTGAAGTTTTCTCCCGAATTTTTCTTGAAGTCCTTTTTTGGATAAATAAGTAATATGTGCAGCCATTCTAGCAACAGCTAATCCTTTGTCAGGAACCTTATTCTGTAAAGTATATTTTCCTTCTTTCCAGTAATTGGTATTACTGTTTTAGATTTATCAGGAAAATTACTTATGAATTGTAAAACTTGCATTCCTCCCATTGAGCCACCAACAACTGAAAAAAGTTTTTTAATACCGAAAAAGTCTAGTAAATTGATTTGAGCATTTACCATGTCGTTAATCGTAATTACTGGAAAATCTGTGCCATATATCTTTTGTGTTTCAGGGTTTTTGTGACTTGGACCAAATGAACCCATACACCCTCCAATTACGTTAGCACAAATTACAAAATATTTATTTGTATCAATAGATTTATTTGGACCAACAGCATATGACCACCATCCATCTTTTTTTGTTACTGGATTAGTCCCAGTTACAAAATCTAGTTTAAGTGGTTTCTCAACAACTAGTGTTTTTATGTTATCTTTAGCATTCATAATAAAGCTGAAAATTGAATTGTGAGAAAAAAAACTTTTTTAGCGGTTTTTTTAAAGCGCTCGCAATTCAGTTAAATCAGCGCATAATTTTTGTACAAGAAGTTATTTAGTATGTCAATTTCTAAAATATCTATACATATGCTATATAAAAAAATGTTTTTTTATTTATAAAGGGCTAAAAAATTAAAAAATGACAACAATAAATTTCAAAAAATTTGATATTGAAGCATATAAACCAGGCAAATCTAGTATCAAGAGATTAAAAAAAGTTGTTAAGCTTTCTGCAAATGAATCGGCTCTAGGAATGAGTCCAAAGGTAAGAAAGATAATCTCTAACAAAAAATTAAATTTTTCTAGATACCCAGATGGAAAGTCTAAATTATTAAGGAGTCAGATTTCTAAAAAATTTAGATGTGATCCAAATAAGATTATTTGTGGTGCGGGCTCAGATGAGGTTATTCAAATGTTATGTCAGTTATTTTTAAATTCTAAAGATGAAGTTATAGTACCTCAGTTCAGTTTTTTAATGTATAGAATTTATGCAAAAATAGTTGGTGCAAAAGTGATATTTGCAAAAGAGAAAAAGCTCAAGGTATCTATCTCAGAAATTTTAAAAAAAGTTACAAAAAAAACTAATATTGTTTTTTTAGCCAATCCCAATAATCCAACTGGAACTTATTTGACTAAGTATGAACTTGAAGATTTAAGAAAAAAATTAAGAAAGAATATTTTATTAGTTGTAGATGATGCTTATGCAGAATATATGAAAAATTCAGATTACAAATCTGGTTTAGAATTATTCAAAAATAATCAAAGTGTTTTCATATTACGGACATTTTCAAAAATTTATGGTTTATCTTCCTTAAGAGTGGGATGGGGATATGGATCGAAAAAGATTATAACTGCATTAAATTTAATTAAACCACCGTTTAATGTGAATGAAGTTGCTCAAAAAGCAGCAATAGAAGCTCTTAAAGATAATAAATTTATAACACGTTCAATTAAACACAATATTTTTTATGCAACTAAAATAAAAAAATTTTTGAGTAAATATGATATTATTTCAAAATGCTGTAGAAAGTATTTTTAGAAAATGAAAAATGTATTAATAATTGGCTGCGGACTTTTAGGATCGTCTTTGTTAAGGAAAATTATAAAAAAGAAGATTGCTAAGAAAGTTTTTGTTTTTGAAAAATTAAAAAAAAATATAACAAAAATAAAAAAACTCAAATTACCTTGTGTAATTGTAAAAAAACTTGAGGATGCAGTTTTAAAATCAGATTTAATTATTTTTTGTACTCCGATGAGTGAGTATAAAAAAATAATTTTAAAGATTAATAAATATTTAAAGCCAAGACAAATTATTACTGATGTTGGATCATCAAAATTAGAATCTGCTGCTATAATTAAAAAAAATTTAAAAAAGACAATATTTTGGACATCAAGCCATCCAATTGCAGGATCAGAAGTTAGTGGTCCTGAGCATGGTAAAGAGAATTTATTTGAGAATAAATGGTGTATTATAATCAAAGATAAAAAAACAAATTCAATACATTTAAAAAAGCTAAATTTTTTTTGGAAAAAAATAGGTTCAAAAACTACTTTTATGGATTCGGAAAAACACGATAAGATTTTTTCTATTACTAGTCATCTTCCTCACCTAATAGCATATAATCTTGTTAAGTCTGCTCAAGACTTTGAAAAGAAACAAAAATATGATTTAATAAAATACAGTGCAGGTGGTTTAAGAGATTTTTCAAGAATTGCAGCCTCAAATGAAATTATGTGGAGAGATATTTTTTTTGATAACAGAAAAAATGTGTCTAAGGCTATTGATTTATTTATCAAAAATTTAAAGGAATTTAAAAATGATATAAATTCAAAAAAAAATAAATCAATTTTGAATAAATTAAGACAAACCAAAAAAGTTAGATCTAAAATTATAAAATTAAAACAAGATACAAATAAACCAGATTTTGGTAGGAACTAATTTTTCAAAATATTACTAATTTTTTTTATTTTTAAGTTCGCTGTTTTACTAATTTGGTAAATAGTAAATTTTGTAGGCATTATTACTACTTTTTTTCTTGGCCCATATGCATGAATAAACTGACTATTATTTAGGCATATACCAACATGACCTTTCCAGAAAATGATGTCTCCACTAGAAAATTTTCTTGTTATTTTTTTTTTACAATATTTGATTTGATCCTTAGTATCTCTTGGAAAAAAAATTCTATTATAATAAAAATATATTTGTATTAATGCTGAACAATCAATACCGTCAGCAGTTTTACCACCCCAAAGATATTTTGAATTTAAAAATGATTTAAAAATTTTTTTAAAATTTTTTTCTTTATGTGATATCCTTATTGTATCATTTTTTTTTATCCATTTATTTTTTTCAAACTCTAAGAATCTTTTATTACTATTTTTTATTGCAATACCTGATGAAAAAAACAAATATTTATTTGTAGGTATGTATTTATTATTAATTTTGTTATAAATTTTAGATTTTAATTTGCATATTTTTTTTTCTGCAGAAAATTTTTTATTAAATTTTTTTAGTTTTATAAAACCTTTATATCTATCAAAAGATGTTTGTATCCTTATCCAATTTTTTTTTTTATTTAAAATTCTAAATTTTTCTCCATATAAAATTTGTGAACTTATCTCTGACTTAGTAGAAGGTTGTGAGTGTATATTACAAAATGGAATATTTAAAAAATTGTATTTCATATTAATTCTTAATAGGAGCTACCTTACTTATCCAAATAATCAAAATAAGAACCGGTAAGCCCATAAAAGCTGTTAAAGAAAAAAAGTAAGGATATCCCATTACATCAACCCACCCTCCAGCATAACCCGCAACTAATTTTGGAATAAACAACATAATTGAACTAAATAGAGCATATTGTGTTGCAGTAAATTTTATTGAAGTTAAACCCGATAAATATATTACAAATGCAGCTCCTGCAAAACCACTTGAAATATTATCTGCAGTGATCACAGCAATTAAAAAATTTATGCTTATTGGCGATAAAGCAAGCCAAGCAAATAATAGATTACTTGATGCAGCAATTAATGCGCCGAAAAATAAAGACTTCATAGTCCCAAATTTATATGAACAATATCCTCCAATAAATCCACCAAGGATTGTAGCAAAAACACCAAAAAATTTTGAAAAGGTTGCAATATCCGAAATTTTATATCCTTTTTCTAAATAAAAAATATTTGCCATCACACCCATAACAATGTCTGCAATTCTATAAAGTGAAATAAGCAAAAGCACCAAAAATGCAAATTTTCCATATCGTTTTAAGAAGTTTAAAATGGGACCCAAATAACTCTCAGAAATCTTATTTTTTGGAGTAAACTTAATAAGGATTAATAAAAAAATTATTGAAAAAGAGAATATAAAACAAATTATTAATCTTAATACTGAAAATAAAAAACTTAATAAAATTTCCTCTTTTCCAAAGGGATTTTCAATTATGGAGTATATAAATATAAAACCAATTACTGAAACAAAAATTGAAAGCAAAAATTTTAAATGATTATCTGATTTAAATTTTCTATTTAATTTTGGTTCTTCAGATATAAGTGTTGCTGACACACCAATTAGCATAAAAAAAGACATTATAAGATAAACTTTTTTCCATACATTTTGATCATAAATTTCACTACCAAATAAAGACGCTAACCATAAACTTCCTGCTCCAGCAACAAGCATGGCGATCCTATAACCAGCTATGTACATAGATGACATCGGCCCCTGTAAAGATTGGGGTACAGATTCTATTCTGAAAGCATCAACCAAAATATCTTGAGTAGCACTAAAAAAAGCCAACATTGTAATAAACAAGGCTGTAAAAAATAAATTATCTTTTGGGTCTGTGAAAGCTGTTAATATTAATGCTAATATTATTAATAATTGTGAGAGTAAAAGCCAACTTCTTCTGTGACCTAACTCTTTTAAAAAAGGCAATTTATAATTATCAACTAAAGGTGACCATAAATATTTAAAGGCATACGCAAATCCAGCCCAACTAAATAAAGTGACAGTGCTTCTATTTATACCAGCTTTTACAAGCCAGACTGAAAGAGTAGAAAATACAAGAAGAATTGGAAGGCCAGATGAAAAACCTAAACAAATCATCTTTAAAGGTTTTTTTTGAAAGAAAATATTTTTATTCATTTAATTAATTTCTCCAAAAAGATGGCAAAAAAAGTACAAGTATTGCAAATAATTCCAATCTTCCTAGGATCATTCCAACACTTAATATCCATTTAGATATATCAGGTAAGGATGAAAAATTACTATTCGGTCCAATAACAGAGCCAAGTCCTGGCCCAACATTTGATATAGAAGTTGCTGCTCCTGATAAAGAAGTTACAAAATCAAGTCCAGTTAACGAAAGTAACGTAGCTAACAAAAAAAATATTATAAAATACATGTAAATAAAAGAAATAATCGATGAGATAAACTTGTTATCAATTGGATTTTGATCATATTTTAATACAAAAATCCCTTTTGGATAAATAATCTTTTTTAAATTATTAACTATAAAAGAATACAAAATTTGAATTCTAAAAATTTTTACACCGCATGTTGTAGATCCAGCACAACCACCTATGAACATTAATATTAAAAATAAAACAAGTGAAAAACTACCCCAATTATCAAATTGTGCATTAACATAACCAGTACCTGTTAATATTGAAATAATATTAAATAATACTGATCTTAATTCAAATGTGACAGATTTATTTAAAATTAGATAAGCAGATAAAATAATTATTGAAAAAAAAATAATTTTTAAAAAAGTTTGAATTTGGATGTCCTTTATGAATATCATTTTATTGCCATTTAAAAATTTTATATAAACTATAAAGGGAACACTTCCTAATATTATGAAAATCATTGCCGATGTTTCAATCAATGCATTATCAAAAAAACCTATAGATTCATTATAATTTGAAAAACCACCAGTAGCTATTGTAGTCATTGAGTGTGTTATGCTATCAAATATATTCATACCAAAAAAATAATAAGAAAAAGCACAAAGTAAGGTTAACCCTAAGTAAATGTAAATCAATCTCATTGCTATTTCTTTTGACTTAGGCAAAATTTTTTCTGAGGAGTCATTATTTGAAATTTTGAATAATTGCATACCGCCTACATTCATTATTGGCATAAGTGTGATTGCCATAACAATTATACCAATTCCACCTAGCCATTGGAGGATAGCTCTCCATAACAAAATTCCTTTTGGCATTTCATCTAAATTAGCAATAATAGTTGAGCCAGTTGTAGTTATGCCAGACATACTCTCAAAAAAAGCGTTTGTGAAAGAAAAGTTCATATTTGAAAATAAAAAAGGCAGTGAACTGAAGATTGCAATACTCAACCAAGACAACGCGGTAAGTAAAAATGCTTGCTGTAAATTTAATTTCTTATCATGGTCTAAATTTGATAAAAAAAATAAGGAACCAAAAATAACTGTTACTATTGAAGCTCCTAAAAAAGATGAGTCAAATTCATTATATATAAATTGAGCAATTACTGGAATTAACATAAAAATTCCCAGAATTATTTGAAGAATTCCTAAGGTAAAAAAAACAGTTTTATAATTAGCCATTTTGAAAGAACATTATTTTATGGAAAATAAATTTCAACTCTATAAAAATAAATTAATCATAAATTTAAAGTTTTATATAAAGTATTCATGATTAAAAAAGAAAATCTAGATAAAACAAGTGCATGGCCTTTTGTGGAAGCAAAAAAAATGCTCCGGGAAAGAAAATCATTTATTGAAAAAAAGGGAAAAATTACTCTTCAAACAGGTTATGGTCCTAGTGGACTTCCTCACATCGGAACATTTGGAGAAGTAGCACGAACTTCTATGATTGTGAATGCACTAAAACATTTAACTGATCTTCCTACAGAAATTATAACATTTTCTGATGATATGGATGGATTACGAAAAGTTCCAGATAATGTACCTAAAAAAGATTTATTAGAAAAAAATTTGCATAAACCACTTACCCAAGTTCCAGATCCTTTTCAGAAGTTTGGTAGTTTTGGTGAACATAACAATCAAATGCTAAAAAATTTCTTGGATGATTTTAAATTTAGATATACTTTCAAGAGCTCAACCGAATTATACAAATCAGGTTTTTTCAACTCATCCCTTCAAATTATTTTAGAAAATTATGATGGAATAATGAGTATAATCTTACCTACATTAGGCAAAGAGCGTCAGAAAACTTATAGTCCATTTTTACCAATATGTCCAAATACTGGTCATGTTTTGGAAATTCCAGTTAAAAAAATAATTCAAGATCAGTCAAAAATAATTTTTGATAATTATGGTAAAGAACTTGAAGTGAGTATCTTTGATGGGAATTGTAAATTACAATGGAAAGTTGATTGGGCAATGAGATGGTATGCTTTAGATGTAGACTTTGAAATGTATGGTAAAGATTTGATCGAAAGTGCAATTTTGTCTTCTAAAATAATAAAGTTAATTGGCAAAACAAATCCCTCTGGTTTTGCATATGAATTATTTTTAGATGAAAAAGGTGAAAAAATTTCAAAATCAAAAGGCAATGGAATTACTATAGATCAATGGCTTGAATATGCTTCGCCTGAAAGTTTATCTTTGTATATGTATCAAAATCCTAAAAGAGCCAAAAAATTATACAAAGAAATAGTTTCAAAGACTGTTGATGAATATCTAGATTATATTGAAAAAGCTAACAATCAGAATGAGCTACAAATTTTAATGAACCCTGTATGGCATGTTCATAACAGTAATATTCCAAAAGAAAAAATGATTATGTCATTTTCAATGTTATTAAACTTAGTAGAAACAAGTAATGCAGACAGTAAAGAACTTTTATGGAAATTTGTAAAAAAATATAAAAAAGATATTTCTGAAAAAGATCACCCAATTTTCGATAATTTAGTTGGATATGCAATTAGATATTTTAATGATGTAATAAAATCAAGAAAAAAATATAAAAATCCAGATAAAAATGAAAAATTAGCTTTACAAGCACTTATAAAGACTTTGGATAAATGTAATGATGAAATGAAGCCAGAGGATATTCAAACGTTGATTTACTCAACTGGAAAAGAAAACGGTTATTCAGAAAATTTAAGAGAATGGTTTAAATTAATTTACGAGGTTGTATTTGGTGATGAAAATGGACCACGTATGGGATTTTTTATAAGTTTTTTTGGTGTTCAAGAAACAAAAGATCTTATAATAAATAAAATCAAATAATGTTTTCAAATATTAGATCTTTAATTTTTAAATTAGACCCTGAAACTGCTCATAATTTGGCAATTAAATCTCTAAAATTTAACTTTGTTCCAAATTTTACTGATGAGTATAAAGATGATCCATTATTTAAAACAAAGTTATTTAATCAAGATATTGAAAATCCAATTGGTATGGCCGCAGGTTTTGATAAAAACGCAGAGGTATATAATTCCTTATTTAAGCTTGGTTTTGGATTTGTAGAGGCTGGAACCATCACACCACTGAAGCAATATGGCAACCCGAAGCCTAGAGTTTTTAGATTAGTTGAAGACGAAGCATTAATAAATAGACTTGGCTTTAATAATTTTGGAGCAAAAAATATTGTAAAAAGCGTAAAATCTAATAAACAAATTGGATTGCTTGGTATAAACATAGGTCCCAATAAAGATACAAAGGACAGAACCTCTGATTACATTGAATGTTTAAAAATTTTTAATGAAATAGCAGATTATATTACAATAAACATTTCATCTCCAAATACAGAAAATTTAAGAAATCTCCATAATCAAGAAAAATTAAATGATCTATTGAAAAATATTGAAAATGAAAAAAAAAATCTTAATTCAAAAATACCAATTGTAGTAAAAGTATCTCCAGACATTGCTGAGAAAGATATTAATGAAATTTCTGAGGTCCTTTTAAGTAACAATATAGAAGGAATTATTGTTTCTAACACATCAGACTCCACAAGAGATGATTTGATAGACATTCAAAAACATCAAAGAGGAGGACTATCTGGAAAACCAATTAAAAAGAAATCAACAATGTTGATAAGCAGATTTTATAAATTGTTAAAAGGAAGAATAAAAATTATAGGTGTAGGAGGTGTTGACTCAGGTGAAAGTGCTTACGAAAAGTTTTTAGCTGGTGCTAATTATGTTCAACTTTACACGGGTATGGTTTTTAGGGGACCAAATATTGTAAGTATGATCAAAAAAGAGCTAAGAGAATTATTATTAAAAGATGGAGTTAAAAATTTTAGTGAAATAGTAGGCAATAAATCTTTAAGATAAATCTATTAAACTTGACGTAGTCAATATCACCCCTTATATAGTCATCTCTATAATGTCAAAAAAATGTGAACTTACTGGTAAAATCCCAATGAAAGGTCATAACGTTAGCCATGCTAACAACAAGACTAAAAGAAGATTTTTACCAAATTTAAAAAAAGTTAGATTCACAAGTGAGATTTTAAAAAGAAGCTTAAAGTTAACAGTAAGTAACGCTGGTGTAAGATCTGTAGATAAAAAAGGTAGCTTCGATGAATTTTTAAAAACAGTTAAAAATAAAGATTTGTCTCCAAGGCTGAAAAAAATTAAGAAAAGTTTATTAATCAAATCGCCGTACCAAAGAAAAACTTTACAATCTAAATCTGCTTAATGAACAAAACACTGTTTACACTATCGTTTTTGATGGGTGTTGTTGTTTTATCCTCAAATTATTTGGTTCAATTTCCATTTAATTATTATGGTTTAGATGAAATACTAACTTATGGAGCTTTTAGTTATCCTATTGCTTTTTTAATTACAGATTTGGCAAATCGATCTTATGGAAAAATTGTGGCAAGAAGAATAGTATACTTAGGTTTCTTTATTGGTATAGGTTTTACTTTTCTATTTTCTACAGATTTTGCGGACTTAATATCTTTAAGAATAGCATTTGGTTCGGGAATTGCATTTTTGACAGCACAAATATTAGATGTTCAAATTTTTGATAAATTAAGAAAAAGGAAATGGTTCATTGCGCCATTAACATCTTCTTTGGTTGGGTCAACTATTGATACTTTTTTATTTTTTTCAATATCCTTTTATGGAACAGGAGTTCCATGGATTACACTTTCAATTGGGGATTTGACAGTAAAAGTCATCGTTGCAATGTTTATGCTTCTACCATTCAGAATTTTACTTAAAACATTTAAGCCAATTTAAGTTCAGTATAAAAATTTGTAAGAAAGAATTTTGTAAGCTAGTTTTGCAACTAAAAAATTATAAGAGTTAAATCCTTTTATTGGAGAAAGTTCGTTGATATCTGCTCCAACTATATTTGAATTTTTTGCTGCTATTTTAATAATATCTAACGTTTCATCCCAAAATAGTCCTCCTGGTTCAGGAGTTCCAGTTGCTGGCATGATACTAGAGTCGAATCCATCAACATCAAAAGTTATATAAACGGTTTTACCACTAATCATTTTTTTAAACTTTTTAAAGTCCCATTTAACCTTATCTTTAGCCCAAAAAATTTTTATTCTAGATGAATTTTTTTTTAAAAAAGGTATTTCACTGCTAGAAATATTTCTTATACCAAATGAAACAACAGATACGTTCTTGTAATCCAAACATCTTCTTATAGCTGATGCATGCGAAAATTTTTCTCCATTGTAGCTATTTCTCAAATCTGCATGTGCATCAAAATGAAGTAAACAAATTTTTTTATATTTTTTAACAAAAGGATAAATACATCCAGGTGTAATTGAATGTTCACCTCCAAAAGTAAGTGGAAAAAGATTTTTATTTAAGAGCTCTCTATTGATTTTAGACATCTTTTGCAATGCAACATTTATATTTTTGTCAATCTTAAAAGGTTTTAAAGTTTTGATGCCTATCTTCTTATATGGTTCACATTTTAATTCTTCATCATATAACTCAACTTGATGAGAGGCTTTTATAATTTCCTTTGGACCATTTTTAGTTCCACCACCATAGCTCACGGTTTTTTCTAATCCAAACGGAACAACGACTACTTTTTCTCTCAAATTAGATTTATTATCAATTCCAAGAAACCCTTTTTTATTTGATAGATAATTCAATTTATTTATCCAAAAATTTTTGAAAAATTTTTTCTACTTCTGTTTTTCCATTCACCCCTATGATATACATCGCTTGCTATCAAGGGCAATACACTTGTTGCCTCTGCAAAAACCATTTGTTCTTTAGTTATATCAACTTTTCCCCACGAACTTGCTTCTTTTAAGGTAGAGCTACTACAAGCGCCATCTCTAGAGTCAGCAACAGTAATTTGAACAGCGTATTTATGCATATCAACTTCTTTACCTAAAAGTTCAGCACAAATAACCGTGTCTTGAATAAAATTTTTCGGTACACCCCCACCAATCATGAAAAGACCTGAACCTTTTGATTGAATTTTAATTTCAGTTAATTCACGAAATTCTCTTATTGAGTCTATAGTCATATGTTTTTGTGGATTATTTTCCTGATGAATAACCAATCCAAATCCAGCACTTGAATCTGTGAAAGCAGGGCAAAAAATTGGAACATTATTGTTATATGCAGTTTCGATTAATGAGTCTTTTTTTACTGAATTTTTCTTTAAGTATTTTCCCATTTCATGAATGAATTCTCTAGAGGTATAACTTCTAGGTTCAAGAGAGTCAGCAATTTCACAAATTTTTTTGTCGCAAATTTGTAACTCATCTTCATCGATATAAGTATCATATATTCTATCAATGTAATTTTTTCTTAATTCTGTATCATTTTGAAATTGAGATCCACGATAATGCTTAAATCCAAGAGCTTCAAAAAAATCCATATCAATAATAGATGCACCTGTTGCAACAATTGCATCAACCATATTATACTTAACAAGATCTTTATAAATATTCATACATCCTGCTGCCGAAGTAGAACCAGCCAAAGTCAAAAATATTGTACAATTTTTATCTTTAAGCATTTCATTATAGATATTCGCAGCATTTGCAGTCTCCCTAGATACAAAAGACATTTTTTCCATTGAGGAGATAATTTTTCTAGCATCAAAGGATGTGATGTCGATATGTTCAACGGGATATTTTAAGAAATCTTTTTTACTATTATGACCAAGGTTCTTTTTTTCAGTCATCAAGCAACTAATGTAGCTTTATTATCTTCTTTTTCGTATAGACTCATTATTGGATTATCATCAACTTCGTATATTTCATTAGAAAAGAAACCATTAAACTCCGTTCTGAATGTTAATCCATATGCACCTAATTGACCAAGCTCTATATAATCATTTTCTTTTACATTGTTAGGTAATAGAAAGGGTCCTTTCATATAATCCATACTATCACAAGTTGGGCCATAAAAATCGAAAGCAGTTAATTTTTTAGAAATAATTTTGTTCGAACTATCTTTTATCATTTTAGATGGATAAACAATATTTGGAGTTCCAGCATCAAATAAAGTGCCATAAGTTCCATCGTTTATATAAAGTTTTTGTTTTTTTCTCAAATTAACCCTTACAATTGTAGAACCACTTTCAGCAACCAAAGCTCTACCTGGTTCACATATAATTTCTGGCAATGAATTAAGTTTTAAGTTTTCAAGACTTTTTTTAATTTCTTCAAAATAACTACTTAAAGATTGTGGTATTAAATCAGGGTAAATAGTTGGAAATCCACCACCCACATTTATAAAGTCAGGAACAATCTTAGTTTTATTAATTATATTTCCTATTTCTGTAATTCCTTTTGCATAAGAGATTGGGTGCATACATTGAGAACCAACATGAAAACTTAAACCTATTTTACTTGAGTATTGTTTAACAAGTCTCAATAGTCCAGCTGCTTCGGTGCTTAATGCTCCAAATTTTTTTGATAAATCAATTTCTGCATGTTCATTTGAAACTGCAACTCTGACAAATAGTTCAAGATCTTTAGCACCACTTGTACTTTCAATAATCTTAATCAATTCATCTTTAGTATCAAGTGCAAATGTTTTTACACCATATTTAAAATATGCATCTCTTATGCTCTCACGACTTTTGACAGTATGCATAAAAGAACATTTTGCAGATTGGCTGAATTCTCTTACTGCTTTGATTTCTTCAACAGATGCAACATCAAACTGTTCAATTCCACTTCTTATAAGAGTTTTAATGACTTCTTGATTAGGATTGGTTTTAACTGCATAAAGGATTTTTCCTGGAAATTTTTTTTGAAAAAACTTCGATGCTGAAAGAATTGATTTCTTTCGTATACAATAAACCGGCTTGTCTGGTCTCAGTTGATTTACAAGGTCTTCAACTGATTTAAATTTTTGCATCTAAATGCCCCCCAAAAAAAATTTAATAAAAAAAAAGCTTTTTTATTTAAAAAACTTTAATATTTCGAGCAGTTAATTCAATAGTTATTCAATGTAAAGAAAATAATGACCTATTGAATTGTGGAAAAATATGACCATATATAAGCTATGAAAAATGAGGGAACACTGCAAAATTTAAGCGATTTTGAGAATAAATCTCTTTTAATTGTTGATGACGACAACCCTTTTAGAGAGAGATTAGCAAGAGCTATGGAAAAAAAGGGATTTGAAGTAATTCAAGCTGAAGGTGTGAAAAAAGGAATTGATTCGGTAAAATTAAAGAAACCAGGATTTGCAGTGGTAGACTTAAGACTAGGTGACGGTAATGGATTAGAGGTTGTAAAAGAGATACAACAAAATAACTCTTCAAGTAGAATTATAATGTTAACAGGATACGGAAATATTCCCACAGCAGTTGCAGCAATTAAAGAAGGAGCTATTGATTATTTAGCTAAACCAGCTGATGCTGATGATGTTGAAAAAGCACTATTGGCTGATCCATCAAAAAAAGCTGCACCGCCTGAAAATCCTATGTCAGCAGATAGGGTAAAATGGGAACATATTCATAGAGTATTTGAATTATGTAATAGAAATGTATCCGAAACTGCAAGAAGATTAAAGATGCATAGAAGAACGCTGCAAAGAATATTGTCTAAAAGATCCCCTAAATAAATCTTCTTAATTTAATTATTTTTTTTGCTAATAAAGTTAATAAAATTATTTTAAAAATTTCTGCTAATAAAAAAGGTTTAACACCCAATTGCACAATTGGTTTATCCCATCCTAAAAGTGTTCCTAACCATAAAACTCCTAAAATATATATCACTGATACAGACAAAATAAGTTTTATAAAAATAATAAAGTAATTATCTTCAAGCTTAATATGGGATGCAAAAAAACAAGCGAATAAAAATCCAATGAGATATCCCATAGTAGGCCCTGTGAAATAAACTAAACCTACACCTCTCTCAGGTGAATTAGAAAAAACTGGAAGACCAATAATTCCTTCAACTAAATATAATATTACTGTTGCTAATCCAATTTTGTATCCAAAACAAATCCCAAAAGATAATACAACAAACGTTTGCATTGTCATTGGCACTGGATAAAAAGGAATTTTTACTTTAGCTGAGATTGCAAGTAGAATTGAACCCAAAAATATTATTAAAATAGATTTGAAAATTTTGGTTTGTGTATTTTGTTTAATTAAATCCATAAAAAAATATATACTCTTATTTATATTGATAATCTAGACATTATTTTTCATAAAGATGTGATATATTTTTTTTTATGAGTAAAATTAAAAAAACAGATCATTACTACCTAATTGACGGCTCAGGTTATATTTTTAGAGCTTATTATGCTTTACCTCCTTTGACCCGAAAAAGCGATGGTTTACCTACTGGAGCAGTAAGCGGTTTTTGCAGTATGTTATTTAAATTACTTGAAGACTCGAAATCAGATAGAAACTTACAAAAACCGACTCATTTTGCAGTAATTTTTGACTCTGCTAGAAAAACTTTTAGAAATGAAATTTATAGTGATTATAAGGCAAATCGATCTGAAGCTCCCGATGATTTAGCACCACAATTTGAATATATAAGAAAATCCGTATTAGCATTCAACTTACCCTCAATCGAATTAAGTAATTATGAAGCTGATGATTTAATTGCTACTTATGTGGAAAAAATTTTAAAAGGAGGTGCAAAAGTTACAATAGTTTCGTCAGATAAGGATTTAATGCAACTGTATAAGAAAAATGTACGGATTTATGACCCTATGAAGAATAAGTTTATATCAGATGAAGATGTTAAAAAAAAGTTTGGTGTGGATTCTAACAAAGTTATTGATGTTCAAGCATTAGCAGGTGATAGCAGTGATAATGTACCTGGTGTACCAGGTATTGGTGTTAAAACAGCTGCAGAATTAATTAATAAGTATGGCACACTAGAAAAACTTTTAAAATCTGCAAAAGAAATAAAACAAAATAAAAGAAGAGAAACACTTATTGCTAATGAAGATAAAGCTTTAATTAGCAAAAAATTGGTGACTTTAAAAAATGATGCCCCAATAAACAGAGATCTTGACGAATTTGAATTAAAGGAAATTAATAAAGATAAGCTTTACAAATTTTTGAGAGAAATGGAGTTTAACAGACTACTAAGTTCAGCAATATCAGTTTATGGAGAACCTGATTTCACTAATGAAAAAAGTAATAAAAGTACAAATCATAAACAAGTCTCGATTGATAAAAAAAATTATCATTTAATTACTGATTTAAAAAATATTGATGAGTGGATTAGAGAAGCTGAGGAGATTGGCGAGGTAGCAGTGGATACAGAAACCAACTCATTAGATCCTCATCAAGCAGAACTAGTTGGCATTTCATTGAGTTCTAAAATTGGTAAAGCCTGCTATATACCTTTAGGTCATAAATCAGAAAAAAATATAAATAAAAATTTGGTTTTAAATAAATTAAAACCATTATTAGAGGATCCTAGCGTCAAAAAAATTGGACAAAATATAAAATTTGATTTTATTGTTTTCTTCAAACAAGGAATAGAATTAACTGCTATGGAAGATACCATGCTCATGTCTTATGTTTTGGATGCAGGAAAAAATCGACATAATATGGACACTTTATCTGAAATACATTTAGATCATAAAACTATTGCTTTTAAAGATTTGGTTGGTACTGGAAAAAAAGAGATAAATTTTAGTGAAGTAGATATTGAAAAAGCAAAAGATTATGCAGCTGAGGATGCAGATATTACTCTTCGATTATATCAAAAGTTTAAAAAAAGTTTGAAATTGGAAAAAATGCATAACATTTATGAAGTTTTCGAGAAACCAATGATTAAAATTCTAGCATTTATGGAAATAGAGGGAGTGAAAATTGATAATAAATTTCTTAAACTTTTGTCTTCAAAATTTGAGAAAAAAATTGAAAAAATTCAAAATCAAGTTTTTAAAATATCAAAAAAAGAATTTAATATTGCATCACCTAAACAACTAGGAGAAATAATTTACAATGAACTAAAGATAGCAAATCTTAAAAAAACTAAAAAAGGAAGTTTTGCGACTAGTGCTTTAGTTTTAGAGGATTTGGCATTTAAGGGTCATAAATTTCCTCAATTAATTTTAGATTGGAGACAATTATCAAAACTAAAAAATACATATTCAGATTCTTTGCCAGAACATTTAAATCCTAACACTAAAAGAGTTCATACATCATTTTTACTTGCTGCAACCACAACTGGTAGACTTGCTTCAAGTGATCCAAATTTACAGAACATACCAATAAAATCTGAGGATGGAAAAGATATTCGAAAAGCGTTTATTGCTGAAAAAAATTGTGTCTTGATATCAGCTGATTACAATCAAATAGAGATGAGAATTTTAGCTGACCTAGCAGATGTAAAAGAATTAAAAAAAGCTTTTAATAATAATGAGGATATTCACTCACTTACTGCAAGTCAGATATTTAATATTGATATAAAAAAAATAAATGATGATCAAAGAAGAAAAGCAAAAGCGATTAATTTTGGTATTATATATGGCATATCACAGTATGGACTTGCTAAACAAATTAATGTTAGCAACCATGAAGCAGAGGAATTTTTAAATGCATATTTTTTGAAATTTCCAGAAATAAAAATATACATGGAAGAAACCATAAAGTTTTGCAGAAAAAGTGGTTTTGTGAATAATATATTTGGACGAAGATCTCATTTTGTAAATATTAACGATAAAAATTACAATGTAAGAAATTTTCAAGAACGTGCAGCTATAAATGCACCCATTCAAGGATCTGCATCTGAAATAATGAGATTAGCAATGATAAGACTATCAAAAAGGTTGAGTGAGCAAAAAAATAAAAAAACTAAAATGTTACTACAGATACATGATGAATTGATATTTGAGACACCAAAAGAAGAGTCAAAAAGAATCAGTAAAATTATAATTGAGGAAATGTCTAGTGTAACTAAAAGTGAACAACACTCTTTTTCAATACCTTTGACAGTAGATATGAATATAGGTGATAATTGGGGTAATCTTCATTAGTTAAAATTTATTGCCCAATTTAGGACAATTTAGTATTTTTATAATAATCTATGAACAAACAAACAATTGCTTTAATTGATGATGATAGAAATATCTTAACAAGTTTAAGTATCGCCTTGGAAAAAGAAGGATTTAAAGTGCAAACTTACATTGATGGCGAAAGTGCCTTGATTGGCTTAACAAGGACTCCGCCTGATCTTGCGATAATTGATATTAAAATGCCTAAAATGGATGGTGAGGAATTATTAAAAAAATTAAGAAAAAAAACCTCTCTACCAGTAATCTTTCTTACCTCAAAAGACGACGAAATAGACGAGTTATTAGGGCTAAAACTAGGTGCTGATGATTTTGTTAAAAAATCAGGAGGTTTTTCTATAAAAGTATTGATTGAAAGAATAAGAGTTCAATTAAGAAAAAAAGACTCAAAAGAAACTTTAGAGGAAAACAAAAGTATTATATCGCATGGAAAACTAAAATTGGATCCTTCACAGCTTGAATGCGAGTGGAATGGAAAACAATTGCCAGATAAATTAACAACAACAGAATTTTTATTAGTAAAAGAATTAGCAAAACGACCAGGAATTATTAAGGAAAGAGCACAATTGATGGACATAGCTTATCGAGAAGATACAGATATAGAGGATAGGACTATAGATAGCCATGTGAAAAGAATAAGGAAAAAATTTAAAAAAGTTGACCCTGATTTTTCAGCTATTGAAACTAGATATGGAAGTGGATATAGATGGAATGTTAACTAATGTTCAGCACATTTCTTAAAAATTTATCAATATTAAAAAAGTTTTTATTTATAAATTTTATTTTTTTCACAATTATTAGTTTATTTACTTTTCTTTATTTAAAAACCGTTCAACCGAATTTAATAAAAAAAAAATCATCGAATCATATTGAGGTGATCAAAAATACAACAGATAATTTAAAAAGATTAGACATAAAATTTAATGAGGAGGACATAAGGCGGTTTTTATTTTCTACAAGATTTTTATTTCAAAATTTGGATAGAGTAATATTTTTTGACAATGAATTAAATTTAGTTGGTGACACTGATACTTTAGATCTTGATCCAAGATCATTCACAACAAGGCTTGATACAGTCGAACTTGAAATACTGAGTGAAGAAAAAACCAAGGAAATTACAGAAAAAAAAAACATTGATTTAGGAAATGAAAATTCTGTCTCCTTAAAGGATATTTTATATAATTATGTATCTTCAAAAAATTTTGGTATTCCATTTACTTTTACTCAAGAGGAATTTAATAAATTTAAGTTGACCACTATTAAAAATGTAATGCGTGACGGAAAAAATATTGGTTATTTAGCAATTACTGAAAATGCCAATGATATCAGAGCGGCAATTGATGAAAGGAAAACTTTTATTATTAGAACTGCTTTTGCTGTTGGTTTAGTAATACTTATTTTTTCTTTTGTTTTAAATACATATTTTCTTAAACCTATAAAAAATTTAGTAAGCTACACTAAAACTATAAGAGATAAAAATTTGAAAATTGCAAATATTGAGGGTTTAAAACTCAGAAATGATGAGTTGGGTTTATTATCAAATTCACTAGACGATATGACATTGGAGTTACAGAAACGTGTTTCTCATGCAGAAAATTTCTCTACAGATTTAGTTCATGAAATTAGAAATCCTCTAGCTTCGTTAAAAAGTGCATCTGAAATTCTACAAGATGCAACTGATATTGATCAAAGAGCAAAATTGATAAATATTTTGAGTCATGATGTTCAAAGAATAGAAAGATTAATTACTGATTATTCCCAAATGTTAAAAGACGAAGTTGCACTGAGTAAAGAAAAAATAAGAAAACTTGATGTTGAACCTATTGTTAAATCTGTTGTAGATGATTTTAAAAGTATTTATGGAGCAAAAAGAGGTATTGATATTTTTTATAAGAATGATGGTAAAAATAAATATTTTATTAATGGTATTGAAAATAGAATTGAACAAATTATTGCAAATTTGTTGGATAACGCAATTTCATTCAGCAAAGATAATTCAGAAATAATTGTTAATGTATCGAAAGATACTAAGAATATTATTTTAGATGTTCTCGACCAAGGGCAAGGATTTAAAGAAAAAAATACTGAAAAAATTTTTAGAAGATTTTATAGTAATAGACCAGATAAATTTGGACAACATTCTGGTCTTGGTTTAAATATAGTTAAGAATTTAGTTGATTTACATAATGGTTCAATTATAGCTTCAAATAGAGCAGATCAAAAAGGTGCGAGTATGAAAATTATGTTTCCAAAACTATAATGCTCTATTGATTATTTAACTCTTTATTGTTAGAAGACCCTCCATGGAAGATTTCAAAGTTAAAGATATATCACTGGCAGAATTTGGTCGGAAAGAAATCTCAATTGCTGAGAGCGAGATGCCAGGCTTAATGGCACTAAGAGAAGAATATTCAGGCAAACATCCTTTAAAAGGTGCAAAAATTATAGGTTGTCTTCATATGACAATTCAAACAGCAGTTTTAATTGAAACTTTGGTAGAATTAGGTGCAGAAGTAAGATGGTCTTCATGTAATATTTTTTCAACACAAGATCATGCAGCTGCTGCCATAGCAAAAGCCGGTATACCTGTTTATGCCTGGAAGGGTGAGACAGAGGAAGAATATGTTTGGTGCATCAAACAAACTATTGAGGGTAAAAAAGATTGGAAACCCAACATGCTTTTAGATGATGGAGGTGATCTCACAGCAATAATGCATAATGAGTATAAAGACTTACTAAATGAAGTTAGGGGTGTTTCAGAAGAGACAACTACTGGTATAAAAGCATTAAATAAGATGGAAAAAGATAAATCACTCATGGTCCCAGCTATAAATGTTAATGACTCTGTTACTAAATCAAAATTTGACAATCTTTATGGATGTAGAGAAAGTTTAGTGGATGGAATTAGAAGAGCAACAGACGTTATGATGTCAGGTAAGATTGCAATCGTTGCGGGTTTTGGTGATGTTGGAAAGGGTAGTGCTGCCTCATTAAGACAATGTGGGGCAAGATTAATGATTACTGAGGCTGATCCCATTTGTGCATTACAAGCTGCTATGGAAGGATATGAAGTTGTTTTAATGGAGGAAGCTATTGGTAAAGCCGATATTGTAGTTACTGCAACAGGAAATAAAGACATAGTTACCGCTGACCATATGCGAGAGATGAAAGATAGAGCTATTTTATGTAATATAGGTCATTTTGATAACGAAATTCAAGTTGAGGCATTAAAAAATTATAAATGGACTGAAGTTAAACCTCAAGTTCATGAAATAGAGTTACCCAGCAAAAAGAGAATCATTCTTTTAGCTGAGGGAAGATTAGTAAATTTAGGATGCGCAACTGGACATCCTAGTTTCGTAATGAGTGCATCATTTACAAATCAAGTGATTGCACAAATAGAACTTTGGAATAATTATAAAAATTATGAAAAAAAAGTTTACGTTTTACCGAAACATTTAGATGAAAAGTTTGCTACTTTGCACCTTAAAAAAGTTGGAGCTAAATTAACTAAATTGTCGAAAGAACAAGCAGATTATATTAGTGTAGGAGTGGAAGGTCCATTTAAGCCTAATGCGTATCGCTACTAAAAGTAGTAAAATAAATTTATCTTCAGAAAAAAAAACAGAAGAACTAGCTTCAAAATTTTCAAAGAAATTAATGGCTGGTAATATTGTTTTTTTGTATGGAGAAATAGGTGTAGGCAAAACTACTTTTATCAAATATTTAATCAATAAATTTCAAAAAAAAAATAAGCTTAAATTAACAGAAGTTACAAGCCCGACTTTTAATCTATTAAATGAGTATGAAATTAATGAAATAAAGATAAATCATTATGATTTATTTAGATTAAAATCAATAGATGAGGTAAAAAATTTAGACATGTTTAATAATAATACAAATACCATTACACTAATTGAATGGCCACAACTAATTAAAAAAAAACCAAAAAATTTAATAGAATTGTTTTTTGAATACGGTAAAGACCATTTGACAAGATCTGTTCAAATAAATGGGCTGAATTTATAATTTAAGATGAAAAACTTGAAAAAAATTAAAGGTGATGCATCTTTTAGAAATTTTTTTAGAAAAAAAGAAGACCAGTTTTCTTCAATAATAGTTTACGCAAAAAAAGAAAAATTTAAAAATTTATTAGTTTACGATGCAATAAATAAAATTTTAAATAATCAAAAAATTCTTGCACCAAGATTGTATAGTGAAAATTATTCAGAAAATTATATTGAAATTCAAGATTTTGGAAACAAGACTATTTTTGATGTATTAAAAAAAAGCAAGAAAAAAGATATATTTATCTTATTTAAGAAAATAATTAAATTACTCCATCAAATACAATCAATTAAAGTTAAAAAAATCAAAAATTTTAAAAATAAAGACTATAAAATTCCTTTTTATCATAAAAAGATATTGATGAAAGAAGCAAACTTATTTTGTGATTGGTATTTGAAAAAGAGTTATTTAAATATAAGTAAAGAAAAATTTTCAAAAGATTTCAAAAAAATAATAAAAAAATTATTATCTAATTTGACTTTAAAAAATAATGTTTTTGTCCATAGAGATTTTCACGTTTCAAATTTGATGCTTGTTAATAATCAAATAGGAGTGATTGATAGTCAAGATGCATTAATAGGGAATAAAGCTTATGATTTAGCGTCATTAATAGATGATGTAAGATTTAAGACTTCAAAATCGTTAAAAAGAAAAATTTTTGATTTTTATTTGAAAAAACAAAGTAAATTACAAATTTCAAAATTTAAAAATGATTTTGAGATAATTTCTGTTTTAAGAAACTTAAAAATTATTGGTATATTTACTCGACTTGCTTTAAGAGATCGAAAGAAAAAATACCTAAAATTAATACCATATACGTGGAAATTAATAAATATGCGTATAGATGAAAATAAAGTTTTTTTTGATTTAAAAAATTTATTAAATCAAAATTTTAAAAAAAGATAGATGAGAGTTAAAACAGCTTTTATATTGTGTGCAGGTTTAGGGAAGAGGTTAAACCCCATAACCCTCAAAACGCCCAAACCTCTTCTCAAGTTGAATGATAAGACAATGTTAGAAAAATGTATCAATATGATTTTAGAATTGGGTATAAAAAAAATTTTTTTAAATACTTTTCATTTAGGAAACCAAATTTCTGAATTTATTAAAAATAAAAAATTTCCAATTGATATTCAAATTATTAATGATGGGAATGAAATTCTAAATACAGGTGGTGGAATTCTAAACATGATTAAAAATTCTCAAGATGAAAATTTTATAATTTTTAATCCTGATACTTTGTGGGGTCTTAATTATCTTGACGAAATAAATAACATGCAAAATTTGTATTTTTCAAATAATTTAGAGAATATTCTTTTATGTGTAAAAAAAAACCTAAGTTTTGATAAAGATCTAAAAGGGGATTTTAATTTGATAAATCATTCTTTAAGAAAAAATAAAGATAACAATTTTATTTTTATCGGCTGTCAAATATTAAATAAAAGTTTATTTAATAGTTATAAGCTTTGTAATTTTTCAATTTCTGAAATTTGGGATGAGCTACTTAATAAGAATGAGTTAAATGGTTTTGAGAGTGTTAACAAATTCTACCACTTAACCAATAAAGAGACATTTAAAAAGCTACAAGATCTTTAGCCCTGTCCTTGTCAAGATACTCACATTTCTTTATTTCTGTATCAGAATTTAGCTCGATTAACATAGGATTACCAGTAGGTATTTCTAATTTAGAAATTTGTTCATTATCCAAATTAAATAAATTTTTACATAAGGCTCTTATTGAATTTCCATGAGCTGAAATTAAAATATTGTTCGCCGTTAACTTTGCTTTGATTTCTTCTTGAAAAAAATTGACAACTCTTTCATATGTATCTTTTAGAGACTCAGTGTCAGGAATAGCCTCTTTAGGCATTTCTTTATACGTTTCAATATTTAAAGGATGAAAAGGACTTTCTTTGCTAAGAGCTTCTGGTTTAATGTCCCATGATCTTCTGAATTTATGTATTTTATCTTCACCAATTTTCTTTATCATCTCAATCTTATTTAAGCCTGTGAGAGCTCCATAGTGTCTTTCATTTAGCTGCCACGTTTTAATAAAATCTTTTTCGTCATTTAAAATTTTTTGAATAATTTTAAGGGTATTATTAGCTCGTAATTGTAGAGAAGAGTAATAAAAGTCTATTTCAATTTTTCTTTCTTTAATTAAGACACCTGCTTTTTCAGCTTCAGCTTTACCCTGTGCTGTTAAATCAACATCGACCCATCCAGTAAATCTTTTTTCAAGATGGCTAATATATGGTGATAAAAGGATACAACCACAAATAACAAGTGATTTTATCATATCATCGAATCATTTTTATGTTTTTATGATGATATCAATTTTAGGTTTTTTGACTTTTAAAATAAAAAATCAGGTTAAAACTCTAATAATATATTTAATTCTATTATCAATAATTTTAGAAGTTTTTCATTTGTTTATACCCGATAGAAGTTTTCAGTGGTCAGATTTATTTGGAAATTTATTTGGTGTAGTTATTGTAATCTTTATAAAGAAAATTATAAATAAATATGAGTTATTTAAAAAATAAACTTATTATTTTGACTTTATTTTTATTAACTGGATGCTCTTCAATCCCTACCAATACGGCAAATAGTTGTTTAATATTTGATGAAAGATATCTTTGGTATAAACACTCTAAAAAGGCTGAGCAAAAATGGGGTACACCTATATATATTCAATTAGCTATAATTAGAATGGAGTCAAATTTTGATTGGCTAGCAAAACCACAAAGAAAAAAAATTTTCAAGGTTATACCTTTTAAAAGACCTTCAAGCTCATTTGGTTATTCTCAAGCTGTTAAAGGCACTTGGGAACAATATAAAAAAGAAACAGGAAATAAATTTGCAGTAAGAACAAGATACAAGGATAGTGTTGATTTCATTGGATGGTATACAAACAAAACAGAGACAATTTTAAAAATTTCGAAAAAAGATGCGTTTAAACAATATGTTGCTTATCATGAGGGCTGGGGAAATTATAAATATTATGAAGATAATAAAAAAGTTATTGGATTAGCTAAAAAGGTAAAAAAGCAATCTGATATTTATAAAAAACAATTATTTGAATGTAGAAGTTCTCTAAATAAAAAAAAATATATTATTTTTTAGATAGTTCTTCTTTTAATTTTAAATCAACAATATCAATTCTTTTTGTATTTTTTGCTAATGCTAAATACATCGAAGGTGTGACGTATAAAGTAAAAAATGTTGAAATTATCATTCCACCTAAAATAGTAGAGCCTACAGCTAATCTTGAACCCTCACCAGCGCCAGGACCAATATTTCCTATTACCAACGGTATCATTGCAATCATTGTACTAAGTGATGTCATAATGATAGGTCTAAACCTTACCGCACAAGCTTCCTTAACAGCTACGTCAATATTTTTTCCGGTTGTTCTAATTCGGTTTGCATAATCGACAATTAAAATACTATTTTTTGTTGAGATACCAATAAGTATTATCAATGCTATTTGGGAAAAAATATTTACTGAGCTGTTGAGAAATAAAATAAAAACTAAACCTCCAAATATCGCTAAAGGCACAGTTAAAATAATAATAAATGGATGAATGAAAGAATTGAAGGTTGCTGCCATTACTAAATATGCTGTGAGTAATGCTAAAGCAAAAATTAAAAATAATTCATTACTAGTTTCTTTTATTTCTTCAGATTTACCTTTCCATGTAATTTGATTTTTAGGTGCCAAATCTTTCATAATGCTTTCAAAAAATTTAATCGCCTCTGTTAAAGTATAATCCTCACTAATATTTGCTGATATTGTTACTGCTCTTTGTCTATTGTATCTCGAAAGTTCCTTAGCAGAGCCCTCTTCTTTAAAACCTACAAGGTTTGCAAGTGAAATTAGTCTACCACTTGTCTCAGAGCGTACAAATATTTTAGAAACACCCTCTTTATTTCTTCTATCTGATAAATATTGTTGAACAATTATTGGATATTCTTTTCCAAGTTTGTTAAATGTTGTTACTTTTTTTCCACCATAAAGTGTTTCAAGTGTTTCCCCTATAGATTTTGTTGAAACTCCTAAATCTTTTGCTTTATTCTTATTAATGATCAATTTAACTTCTGGTTTATTTCGGTTGTAGTCAGACTCAATTCTAGAAAGATCTTTATTAGACCTAAGTTTTTGAATTATTTTTTTTTGTATTTCCTCAAGTTCTTCATATGTATTTCCGTAAATTACCATTTGGACTGGTTTATTATAGTTTGAAACCCTAATTGACTGAGGGGAAATAGGAAACGCTAGTGCTTGTGGAAGAGTCACTATTTTTCCAATTGCTTCTCTTAAAATAACTTGTTGCCCTTTTGATCTATTACCCCAGTCGTCTAATAAAGCAATTATTATGAAACTATTGTAAGAGTTTGCAGAGTTTCCAAACCCCGGTACTCTCATAATGAACCTTGAGTAGGGGCTATCTTCTGCTTGTAATAGAGGGATTAGCCTTGCTTCAACTTTTTGTGCCTGTTCTTGTGTGTACTCAAAAGAACTTCCCTCATCAGTTGCACCAATTATTAGATACGCACCACGATCTTCCATTGGCAAAAGCTCTTTTTTTGAAAAATTAAATATCAATATTGAGGAAACAATTATGAAAATTATAAAAAGTGTAACATAATTAGTTTTGTGCACAATAATTTCTAAAGTTTCTTTGTAGAAATTTGAAAAATTTAAAAAAATTTTTTCAAATTTTTGTATAAAAATTTTTTTAGATGTTTTTTTTCTTAAAAATTTACTAGCCAGCATTGGAGATAAAGTTAGTGCCACAAATGAGGATACAACTATTGAAAATGATAATGCGATCGCTGTTTCTCTAAATAATGTCCCTGAAATTCCTTCTATGAAAATAAGTGGTAAAAAAACTGCTACTAAAATCAATGTAGTGGCTATAATTGCAAATGAGATTTGCCTAGAGCCTTTAAAAGCAGCAACAAGTGGCGTTTCACCATTTTCTATTCTTCTATAAATTGCGTCAGTCATTATAACCGAGTCATCAGTAATTATTCCAATTGCTAAAATGAAACTTAGCAAAACAAAAATATTTATTGAAAGCCCAAAAATATATAAACCTAAAAAAGATGCAATTAAGCTTACTGGTAGTGCTATTGCTGGAACAATCACTGCTTTAAGATTACCTAAAAATAGATAAATTATTAGGACAACTAAAACAAATGCTATAATTAAGGTTTTATAAACCTCCTCAATAGCTGCTTCTACGTAATTTGCTCTGTTAAATGAAACTCTTAGATCTAACTCTTCCGGCAAAGATTTCTTAACTTCAATTAATTTTTTCTTAATATCATTTGAGAGCTCAACTGTAGAGGCTCCACTTCTCGCGTAAATTCCAATTCCTACTGTTTTAAGGTTAATTTGATCTTTAGTTTGTGCTTTAAACAGAGTTTTTTCTGAAACTGGACCAAATTCTATATTGGCAACATCAGATAGTAAAATTACTCGATTATCTAATTTTTTGATTGGAAGTTGCTTAATAGTATTTATGTCATTGTAGGATTTATCTAAATTCAAAGTAAGATCTATATTGTCTGCTTCAAGAGTTCCTGCAGGTAAACTTATGTTTTCACCACGCATTGCAGTTTCTACTTCTTTTATAGTTAAATCATTAGCAGCAAGTTTAATAGGATCAATCCAGACTCTAATACTTAATTCTCTTAATCCTCCAACTCTTATTCTTCCAACATTTTTTACACTTGAGAATTGATCAACCAAATATCTTTCTGCATAGTCACCTAATTCAAGATCACTCCATGTTGATGAAGATAAAGATAGCCACATGGTAGTTGTAAAACCTGCCGCTCTTTTAAGGATTTGAGGTGGGTCTGATTCTGCTGGCAAATTGTCAACCACCCGTGCAACCCTCTCCCTAATGTCATTAGCAGCATTATCTAAATTGATACTAGTATCAAACTCTACATTTATAGTACTTCTTCCATTTTCAGATTTTGAGTCAATATTTTTAATTCCTTCAGCTCCTCCAATTACATCTTCAACAACTTGAGTAACTTCCTGATCAACTATTGATGCTGATGCAGATTTATAATCAACCTGAACCTGAACAACTGGTGGCTGTATACCATTTGGTAACTCTCGAACTGGTAATTTCCAAAAAACAAATAAACCAAAAATAATTAAAATAAGAGACATTACCCAAGATACAGTTGGTCTTTTTATGCTTAGTTCTGTAATAAACATTTATTCTTTAATAGGTTTGATTTTTCCTCTAGGTCTTACCTTTTTTAAACCTTCAGCAGCAATTATATCTCCCTTTTTTAGACCAGAGATTATTTCAATATTTTTATTGCTTCTTAGACCTGTTTTAACTTCAGTTTTATTGGCAATATTCTCTCCATTAATTTTATAAACATATGATTTATCTCCCTCAATCATGACGCTTGTGTCAGGGACGCTTAACGAATTTCTGGAGTTAAATTTTACGCTTACTTCTAATAATGATCCTGAAATTAATTCTAATTTGTCATTATTTACTTTTATTCGTGATAGCAGACTCCTTGTATCAGCATTAATTCTACTTGAAACAAAATCTACTTCACCCGGAAAAGATTTATCTTTAAAACTTGACAATTTTACACTTACAGGAAGACCTTTTTTAATTGATGAAGAATAGTTTTCAGGGATTTTAATATCAGAGTATATAGTTGAATTATCGTCGAGAGTAATGATGAATATATTATTTGATACTAATATATCCTCTGTAAGGCCCGTGTATCCAAGAACTCCACTAAATGGTGCAAGAATGTTTCCACTTTTTAATTTAATTAATATATCCCCTTTTTTAACAAAATTTTTTAATTTTAAATCTTCAATTAAATCATCTTTTTTAATTTTAAAAGTTTTGGATCTTTTGGAAATTGCTGTGCCAAATGTTTCTATTTTCTCAAAAAATTCTCTTTCAGTTACATCAGTTACAATTATTCCAGGAGGAGGTATTTTACTAAATTTTTTCTTAAAATGGTTTCCTACCATAGTTCTTCCAATTATTACAATTGCTATAATAAGAAAAAAAACCAAAATTATTGAAATTGTTTTTGTAGATCTTTTCATATTTAAATTAAATTAAACCGTATTCAGCCCATGAGCCATCATAAATACAGGGATGATATTTATCATTTATTAAGGAATAAGCTAGTGCCAAAACACACGCGGTAACACCTGAACCACATGAAAAAACTATATTTTCATCATTAATATTTTTTATGCAAGTTTTGAAAACATTTTTTAGTTTTTCCTTATTCTTAAAAGTTCTATCCTTATTTAAACACTCATTAAATGGAATACAAAATGAGTTAGCTATCTTTCCACTTCTTAAACCTTTTCTGGGTTCTACGACCTTTCCTTCAAATCTTTCTCTACTCCTTGCGTCAATAACTTTAAATTTTTTTTGACTAATATTTTCATTAATTAATTCTTTATTTTTCACTAAATTTTTTTTTTCATAACCTCTATATTCAGATTTCTGAATATTAATTAATTCATCTGTGGTTATTCTTTTTTCTGTCAACCATTTCTGAAATCCACCATTTAAGACATGTACTAATTTAGGATCATGTCCAAAATAAATAAAATTAAACCAACAACGGCAAGAACTAACAACATCGGAGTTATCATAAATAATTATTTTGTCCTTATTATTAATACCCATGTTTGATACTATTTTTTCCCAACTAACTAGATCAACCAACATATGTGGCAAATCACTTTCTCTATTTGAATTTTCATCTAGATCAAAAAAAATTGTGTTAGGAATATGCTTTTTCTTGTATTCTTCATATCCATTTCGATTAGTTTGTGGCATATGCCAGGAGCAATCAATTATCTTAACATCATTTATATTTTTTTCTAACCACTCAGTATCAATTAATGACATTTATCTTTTTTCTAAATATTTTTGATGATATTCTTCAGCTGGACAATAATTTTTTAAAAGAGAAATTTTTGTGACTATTTTACCTGATAATCTTTCATTAAAATCTTTAAGTACTTTTTCAGCTATTTGTCTTTGATTATCGTTAAGAAAAAATATTTCACTACGGTATTGTGTTCCTATGTCAGGCCCTTGAGCATTTAATGTAGTTGGATCATGAATTTCGAAGAAAATTTTGATTATTTTTTCATAAGAAATAACTTTTTCATCATATTCTAATTTAACTACTTCTGCGTGATTTGTCTCACCTGTACAAACTTCTTTATAAGTGGTTGTCGGACTATTGCCACCACAATAACCAACTTCTGTTTTGATAATACCATTAATTTTACTAAATTTAATTTCAGGCCCCCAAAAACATCCAAGTGCTAAAACAGCTATTTCCATTGATTAAGATTTAAATTAATTTACAAATTATTCATATGCTTAGTAAAAATCAATTAGGTTTTTTGTACATGTTTATGTCCATTTGTGCATTTTCTTTAATGGATGTCATAGTAAAATGGTCAGTAGACTATCCAATTGGGCAAGTATTATTTTTTAGAGGTTTTTTTGGTATTATTTTTTATTTTTTTGTAATTCCAAGAGAACGTCTTCATAATTTCTATGAAACTAAAAGGCCAGGATTGCATATGTTAAGATGTTGTTCTGGATTGATTGCGTTAGTTGCAATTTTTATAGCATTAAGAGAACTCCCATTAGCAACCGTGGTAAGTATATCTTTTGCTGCACCAATATTTACAACTATTTTTTCGATATTCTTACTAAGTGAAAAAGTAGGAATTTTTAGATGGTTGGCAGTTATTGTAGGATTTATTGGAATACTGATTATTACAGAACCAGGAATAAGTGAGCTAAATATTTACTACATTTTTCCAATAATTTTTTGTTTAGGCCTTTCTTATGTCGCAATAACTATAAGACAACTTTCTACAACAGAACCAGTGTGGTTAATTTCTTTTTATTTTTCACTTTCAATAACTTTATTAAGTTTTTTAACTATTCCACAAGGCTGGGTAATGCCAAGTTTAAATCATCTAGTTTTACTCTCTTTGATTGGCATTTTTGGTGGCGTTGCAAATTTATGGCTTAGTCAATCGTACAAATATTCAGAAGTTTCTCTTGTGACACCATTAAAGTATTTAGCTTTAGTATTTGCAATAATTTTTGGATATTTTATTTGGGGAGAAGTGCCAACAATTAAAACATTGATTGGGGCCTTTTTAGTAATCATTTCAACATTGATTATCTTTAGACGGGAGATTTATAATAAGAAAATTATAACCTCAAAAACAATTAATGACTAAAGTTCCAAAGTATTGGAATAAAGCCAAAAGGCATATCTCTAAAAAAGATAAAATAATGGGTAAATTAATTAAGATATATCAAAGTCCAAATGAAACTATTTTAACATCTAGACGTGATATTTTTTTCTCATTATGTAAAAGTATCATTGGTCAACAAATAAGTGTCGCTGCAGCTAATTCAGTTTTTCTAAAATTTAAAAAAAAATGTAATAATAAAATTAATGCTAAAAAAGTCTCAAAATTATCCTTTGCACAGCTTAAAAGTTGCGGTTTAAGTCGCCAGAAAGTTTTAGGTATAAAAAGTTTGGCAGAAAGAGTAATTGATAAGTCTTTTAAACCAAAGTTAATTGAAAAGATGACTGATGAGGAAGCAATCGAATACTTATCTAATTTAAGACAAATAGGACGTTGGTCTGCAGAAATGATATTACTTTTTACCTATAACAGATCTGATATATGGCCAGTACAAGATATTGGACTTCTTAGAGCAATCTCAAAAAATTATAAAAAGAAATACCTGCCCCCTGAAAAGTTTGTAAATTTACTTCAAAAAAGATTTTCACCATATTGCTCAGTTGCAACATGGTACTTGTGGAGGAGCATTGATCCTGAGCCAATACAGTATTAATTTCCTTTAATTATTTGATGATGTCTAATCACTGTATCTTTTAATATTGTATGAGCTGATTGATATTCATTCGAGTAAAAAAAATTTTTTGCTACATCAAAAGATGAAAACTCAATGACAGCTGTTCTTAAAAATTCTTTACCTTCAGTGGTTATTTTATCACCTCCTCTGATTAAAAATTTTCCACCAAATTTTTCTACAGCTTTTTTTGCCTCAACTGCGTAATTTTTTAACAAACTTTCATCTTCAATTTTTTCGTAAACGCAAACAATAAAACCTTTGCTCATTTTTCAATCCATTCTAAATATTTATCTAAATTTTCATTTACATAACTTGGGAGTAGACTCATATTAAGTTTTTGGAGTAAATTCCCCTCTTGAAATTTATTTGAACGCATATCTGCTTTTAAATTATATATCGTTTTTCTTTCTCTAATAAGTTCAGAAATTTTATTGGATCCGATTGGATTTAATTCATATTCAGTATGATGCAAATAAGATTTCAATTTTTTTTCAATATCTTTTGGATTTTTGATATATGAAAAATGCCAACCTCCATTTTGGTATAATTTTATGTCACTAAATTTTTTTTCAGAAAATAAAATATCCAATCTCCACCACGGATATATTCTATCTTTAATATTTCTTAACCACTGAGGGGATTTTAAGTATTTTTTTTTGCAAGCCTTTGATCCAACCCACGGAAAATCTTGTAAATACAGGTTTAGTTTATAATAAATCATAAGTTGATTAAAAAAAACGAACTTATTTTTACTATCTTTAAGATTGTTTACCTCCAAATTTGGTATTTCATCTAAATCTGAAATAATGATCCAGTCCTCATCCTCCGCTTTACTTAAACCATTAATAATAAAATTTCTTTGGTAATTTTCTCTTATAACTGCATTCATTAAATTTTTTCCTGCAACCTTATTTTTGTCGTCTTGTTCATGAATTTTATGGAAATTATGTCCTACATCATTCACAAGTAAATAAATTATTTTTTCTTTAAATTTTTTATACTTATTGATGTTAAAACATGGCTCTCTTCTCTCTCCGTTATGATTAAATTTTGACTCTACTACAACAAAATAATCTACGTATTTATTTAGATAATTTAATCTCAAATCTAGAATTAAATCTTCATCAAAATACATAAAACAATCAAATATTTTCATTATTACTTTTTAATCTTTTTTAATTTTTTTAATATGATAAAAAATTTTATGGCAGATAAATTAATCATTAGTTTTAACGAATATACTAAAATTGTAGAGCAATTAGCAATTCAAATTCATAAGAGCTATAAACCAACAGTTCTTGTCGGAATTATGAGGGGTGCAGCACCTATCATTGATATCCTGTCCAGAATTTTTAAATTGCCGATAGCTTATATTGTTATTCAAAGTTATTCTGGCAAAGGTCAAGAAGATCAACAAGGAGAATTGATGTTTGCTAGAGAAATCAGCTCTTTAGCAAAAGAAGAAGATTTTAGTAAAGTATTATTAATTGATGATCTTTCTGATACAGGCTTGACACTTAATAAAAGCATTGAATGGTTAAAAGACTATGGTCCTACAAAAAAATTTATAAAAGAGGTAAAAACAGCATGTTTATGGAAAAAAAAATCATCTACTTTTGAACCAGATTTTTGTCCTGTTAGATTAGACTCTGATCCTTGGATTGTTCAACCCACAGAGCATTATGAGGAAATTCCTATTGAAGAAATTTTAAAGAAAAAAAAACAGGGCTGATTAAAAATCAGCCCTGAAAGTTATTTTAGGCAACAATAAAACTTATCACACTGAGTATTGCAATAAGCCATATTGCTGGAGATGTTTTAGAAAACTTACCAGTAAATAATTTTATTAATGCATAAGATACAAATGCTAAAGCTATACCGTTACTTATACTATAGGTTAGCGGCATTGAAATCATAGCAAGTATCGCAGGCGCAGACTCTGAAATATCGTTCCATTCTATATCTGTAATATTTCTTATAAAAAGAACTGACACAAAAAGTAAAGCTGCACCATCAATTTGTTTTGGTAAACTAGTAGCAAGTGGAGCAAAAAATATACATGCTAAGAACAGTATTCCAATCACCAATGATGTCATTCCGGTTTTGCCTCCAGCCTTTACCCCAGCTCCTGATTCTACATAACTTGTTACAGTAGAAGTTCCCATCATTGCACCAGCAACAGTACTTACACTATCAGATAACATTGCTTTATTAATATCTTTTACTTTACCATCTTTACCTACCTTACCAGCCACATTAGCAACTGAAGTCAAAGTTCCAGCTGTATCAAAGAAGTCAATGAATAATAAAGTAAATATTACAGTAGACATTCCCGCAGTCATTGCAGCAGACAAATCAAATTCAAAAAGATAAGTAATTGGTGGTGGTGTGCTTGCCAGACCATTAAATTTAGCTAGTCCAGTTGCCCAAGCAATAATGCTAAAAACTAATATCCCAATAATAATATTTCCCTTAACATTCATTTTTTCCAATACAATTATTGCAATAAAAGTTGCGCATCCTAATAAAACAAGCGGATCTCCAAGATTTCCCAGCTGAACTAGTGTAACTGGGTTATCAACAACCACTTCCATAATTTGTAAGCCAATTATTGCTAAAAATAATCCTATCCCTGCTCCAATTCCTAATTTCAAACTTTTTGGAATTGAATTAATCAACCAAGCTCTAATCGGTGTTAAAGATATGATTAAAAACAATACACCAGCTACCAATACTGCTCCTAAAGCTTCCTGTGGTGAATAACCCATCCCAGCACAAACTCCAAATGCTACAAATGCATTAATTCCCATACCCGGAGCAAGTCCGATCGGCCAAGTTTTTCCATAAAAGGCCATAATAAAACATGCCAGAGCTGTTGCTAAAATTGTTGCAGTATAGACTGCACCAAAATCAAAAAAACCTTTTTCTGGTCCAGCAAATTCACCCGACAATATAAATGGATTTAAAAACATTATATAAGCCATAGTTAAGAACGTAGTTGTTCCAGCTATTACTTCGGTTTTAAAATTTGTTTTATGTTTTTTATATTCAAAATATTTTTCAAGCATAAATCCTCCCTAATAAATACTTGGTATTCGATTCTCTTTGTAAATACTTTATAAAATCAAAGTTTATTCACAAAATACAACTTGGAAGTTTATATTTATGCCACAATTATGATGGTAAATTAAATTTATGCATAAAATAAAATTATTATTTCTGATTTGTTTTTTAAACTTTTTTTTAATTAGCTGTCAAACTGTAAAAGAAAAAACAGATGCTATTGTTGAAAAAGAAAATAAAAAATTAAGCCAATATATTGGTAAATCATCTGATGAACTAAAAACCGAATTAGGTAATCCTGATGAGGATTACAAAAATGAAAATGGAAATATTGAACTTGTTTACAAAACAAAAAAATACGGCATTCCATGTGAAAGGAAGTTTGAGGTAAATTCCAGATCTATAGTAATAGGATTTGTTTCAATTGGATGTTTTTAGATCTTCTTGCGGGGAATAACCCCCGCAAGTAAGGCAATACTTATTTTATTTCGATAAGTCTTTTCTTTTTATGATCAGGCAAAATCCTTTCACAAGCAATTGTTAAAAGACCATCTTTCAACTCTGCTCCATTTACTTTTACATCATCTGCAATCGTAAATGATCTAGCAAATTGCCTCTGTGAAATACCCTTGTGTAAAATTTCACCATCTTCATTTTTTTCTTCAGATTTATTAACTTGTTTTGTTCTTACGGTTAATAAATTATCTTCAAACTCAACTTCAACATCTTTTTTATTAAAACCAGCAAGAGCAACTTCTATCGAATAATTGTCTCTTCCAGTTTTTCTAATGTTGTATGGTGGATAATTTGATTGCATTGTCAAATTTCCATTACCCAACATACTTTCAAATTGATCAAACATATCGTCAAAACCAATTGAAAAAGGTCTAAGTGAGTTAAATATAGATAAATCCTTACTTGTCATATATCCTCCTTTTAAAAGCAAGTTTATTTATGTAAGCCCCATTAGGCGACTTACATTATGTATGTAATAATAAAGTTAAAATTTTCAAGTCTTCCTAAATTATATTTTTTTTGAAATTTTTAATATAAATGCATAATCAAATGCTATTTCCTCTATAGCTCCATCTCTACCAGATTTTCCGCCGTGACCTGCATTCATTTCAGTTTTAAGTAAGAGAAGATTATTATCAGTTTTGTAGTCTCGAAGTTTAGCAGTAAACTTTGCAGGTTCATCAAATAAAACTCTATTATCACTTAAGCTAGTGGTTATCAAAATATGAGGATAATCTGTTTTTCTAATATTATTGTAAGGCGCGTAGGAAAAAATATAATCAAAATGTTTTCTGTCTTTTTTGGCGTTACCAAATTCATCAAACTCACCTACAGTTAAAGGTAATGAATGATCTAAATTTGTGGTTAAAGAGTCCACGAAAGGAACTGCCATAACTATACCAAGGAATAATTCAGGTTCTTGATTCATAACCGCACCCATCAATAATCCACCAGCAGAACCACCCATACCTATTATTTTTTTTTTGGATGTATAGTTGCTTGCAATCAAAAATTTCGCTACAGCAATGTAATCTTCAAAAGTGTTTTTTTTATTTAAAAGCTTTCCCTCTTTCCACCATTTCATACCTCTTTCCATACCTCCTCTTATATGAGCTGTAACCCAGATAATATCTCTATTGATCAGACTTAGTTTAGTTGAGGAAAAATCTGGAGACATAGAACTTCCATATGACCCATAACCATAAAGTAATAAAGTTGCTGATCCATCAATTTTAGTTTTTTTGTGTCTTGTAATTGTTAAAGGAACCAATCTACCATCATGTGAAGGGCACTCTAATCTTTCAACTATATAATCTTCAGAGTTGTGACCAGATGGAATTTCTTGCTCTTTTACCATCTTTTTTTCTTTTGTCTTTAAATTATACAAATACGTTTTCCCTGGTGTTTTTGGTGATGAGTAAGATAAATATACTAAATCAGTATTTTTATCCTTCTGAACAAATGAAACTCCTGGAACTATAACTTTTTCATTAGAAAATATTAACTCTTCCTCTAAATCTGTTTTTGTATTCTTAACAAACAATTTCCCCAACGCATTAGATTTTTCCCCTCTTATAATCCAATCATTTAAAAATATTAATCCACCTATAAGAACTTCGTTTTTAGCAGCAATATATGTTTCCCAATTTTGTTCATCTAAATTAGAACATTTATCAATTTTAAAATCCTCAGCATCCTCATTTGTGTGACAATAAAAATAATTTTTCCAGGATGTAACAGAGTAAATAATGCCCCTTTTTCTTTTTTTGATTAATTTTGGTATTGGTTTTTTTTCATTTACCCCAAAATAATACTGCTCAGAAGTGTTATGATCAGAAGTAGTTATAAAAAAATATTTTTCATCTGGACTTAAACCAATTCCAACAGTAAATGCTTCATTTTTTTCCTCAAAAATTAATTCATCATTTTTAGTTTTAGTTCCTATTTCATGTCTATAAATTTTTCTTGGTCGATGAAATTCATCAAGTTTTGAGTAAAAAATATATTTATCATCTAAACTAAAAGTTATACTCCCACTTGTTTCTTCAATTTTTTCTGTGATTAATTTTCCAGTATCTATATCTCTTATGTAAATAGTAAAATATTCTGAACCTTTGAGATCTAAAGAATAACCAAGATATTTATCATTGTTACTTACTTCTATATCACCAATACCAAAATATTCAGTTTTTAATTTTGCTTTTTCTTTATCACCATTCCATATTTCTTCAATTTTTTTGCTACCAATTTTTTTTCTTAATTTAATTGAATAATTTCCTTCAGTTGTCGTTTTATTCCAATACTCGTATTCCTTATCTTTAAATGGAAGAGACTCATCATCTAATTTTATTCTTCCTTTAATTTCGTCAAAAATTTCTTTTTGATGTTTTTTTGTATCTTTTAAATTGTATTCAGTATAACTGTTTTCTTCTTCAAGATATTTTTTAACTTCAGGGAGTAATTTCGAACTATCTTTTAATACTTCTAGAATATTTTCTTGATGTATCCAACTATAATTATCTTCCCAAGTAACATTGTGACAAGATTTTATTTCTAGTTTTTTTCTTAGTTGTGGTATTTTCATTTATGAAAACAATTATATGAATATAATTATTTATACAGTATTAATATTAGTCATTTTGTATTTGCTATTAAAATATATAAGCAATATTTCATCAAAAAAGATATCAAAAGGTTTAAGATTATTATTTTTGATTGGATTGATCTTTTTAGCAATATTGTTCGCGATTGGCGGTAAATTTTTATTAACCTTACCATTTACACTTGCTAGTCTTGCCTTGATAAAATTAAAAGGTTTATCTTTGTTTCAATTAATCGGGCTATTTAGATTACTACAAACCCTTAGAAGAAATGGTAGATTTTCATTCAATCAATCATCTGCAAAAAATTTTTCATCTTTATCAGTCTCTGAATCTTATAAGATTTTAAATTTAGCTGAGGGGAAGAAATATACAAAAGAAGAAATTAATAAAGCGTATCAAAAAATTCAAAAAAGAATTCATCCAGATGTTTCTCCTGAAACATCAAGACTTTCATCAATAGTAAACGAAGCAAGAGATGTCTTACTAAATGAAATTAAATAAAATTTTCAATATTTTTTAAGACTAGTTCAACTGTGATAGAATTTGGATCAAGTTGAGTATCGTGAGTAATTTTATCTAAATTTATATTTGGAGGAATTATTCTTTTTTGATTAATACTATAATCTGAATATGCTCTTGGTGTATCTAATAAAATTACAAAACTTGGCAAACCCATTTGGCAAGCTATATGTTGGCCAAAAGAATCATTACCAACATATATGTTACTGATTGCAATATAATCTTTTACTTCAGATATGTTTTTTTGACTCAACGACTCGCAATTATTTTTACCAACTTCTTTGATAATATCATTGGCATGCACGTCTTCATCAGAACCACAAAGTAAATAAAAATAAAAAGAACCCAAATTGTTTAATCTTTTAATGAGAGTAATATAATTTTTATAACCCCACTTTGTTGTCGGCCCAGACGAACCAATTCCTAAAACAATTCTTTTTATTCTATCTTTTTTAAGGTTTTCAAATTTATTCTTTTTTACAAAAATTTTTGTTTCAGTAGGACAATTCTTAATTTTTAAAGTTTTTTCGGTAAATTCTTTTGCTGCATTGACTAAATGAAGTCCTTTTTTTTTAAATAGGGGATAATGGTAAATGTTTGGAATTCCTGCTAATTTACTAGATAAGAAATATCTAATACTTGGATAAAATATAAAAAAATTTTCAAAATCAAATTTTTTTAAAAACTGTGATAATTTATTTATATGAATTAATTTTTTGTAATAATTTTCTAAATAGATTATTTCATTAAAATTATCATCATCAGAAAGCACTTCTGCAACTTTCGAGTTTAAAGTAATTAATTTTATAGGACCAAATTTTTTAGCAATTTCATGACAGTAACTAAGATGAAGCAAATTAGCTCCTAACCCCTTGTAACTTAAAAAAATACCTGTTTTCATATAAATTAATTTTCTATTATACTTATTTAAAAAAATTTTATGGCAAAAATAAATGGAATATATGCTGCTGGTATGTCAATTTTAAACGATGATTTAAGTTTAAATGTAAAAGAGACAATTTCACATGCAGAGAGAATAATTGATCAAGGTTGTCACGGAGTTGCAATTTTTGGAAGCACTGGACAAGCTCAATTAATTTCTATTTCTGAAAAAATTGATTTGTTAAATAATCTTTCTGAAAATAAATATAAGGATAATTTTATTATTGGTACTGGTCTAAATTCTTTAAGTGAAACAATTAATTTAATGAAGATTGCTTCTTCTTTAAATTTTAAGAGATTTTTAATAATGCCACCTGCTTATTATAAATACGGAGATAAAGAGGTAATAGAATTTTATACAAAAATAATTAAATCGATACCAGATTGTGAAATCATTCTTTACAACTTTGAAAAATTATGCGGATATAAATTTAGTGTTAATTGTGTAATAGAACTAAATAAAAGATTTCCAAGTCAAGTGATTGGAGTGAAAGATAGTACATATAATCTATTCGAAAATTTAGAGATAGAAAATTTTTCAATTTTACCAGGTTCGGAACTTAAGTTACTGAAAGGCTTAGAAATTGGATGCTCAGGAATTATAACTGCTACTTGTAATGTAACAGCAGAATTATCTAGAAAAGTTTATGATGATTTTATTTCAAAAAAAGAGCAAACTTCAAATCAAAAACTATGTGATATTAGAAAAGTTTTTGATAAATATAATCTTATTTCAGGATTACATACTTTTTACTCTGAAAAAAATAAAATTTACAAAAATATTTTACCCCCTTTAAGTTTATTAAGTGATATCGAAAAAAAAGATTTAAAAGAAAATCTAAGCAATCTAAATTTTAGTTTATCAACATCAATGGCAGCATAAATGTATTTAGCAAGTTTTTTAAATAAAGTTTTTAAAGTTGGAGGATTTATATTAGTCGATGCTAATTCAAAAGAGTATTTAATTGGTCAACCTGATAAAAATTCAATAAAACTAAAAATTTTAAATAAAAATCTTCATTACAAATTACTATTTCATCCAGATCTATATTTTGGAGAGGCTTATACAGATGGTGAAATTTTAATTGAAAATGGGACCCTTACAGATTTCCTAGATTTAGCTTTGATGAACATTGGTAGGGGGGAAGTAAATTTTTTTAGTTATTTAATTAACAGACTAAGAGGTTCTTATAGGTATTTAACCAACTTTAATTTTATAAAAAAATCGAAAATGAACGTATCACATCACTATGATATTAAGGATAGTTTATATGATTTATTTTTAGATCCAAAAAGACAATATTCTTGTGCATACTTTAAAGATGAAAACGACTCTCTTGAGGTAGCTCAAAATAATAAAATTCAACATATTATTAAAAAATTAAATATAAAGCCAAATCAAAAAGTTTTAGATATTGGCTCAGGTTGGGGATCTTTAGCAATAGATATTGCAAAAGCTGCTAATTGCGAGGTAACGGGAATTACATTATCAGATAATCAACTTAAATACGCCAATCAGAAAGCAAAAGAAATGAATTTAGATAATCAAGTGAAATTTAAGTTAATGGATTATAGAGAGTTAAATGAAAAATTTGACAGAATTGTAAGTGTTGGAATGTTTGAGCATGTAGGTAGAAAATTTTATAAGAAGTTTTTTAATCAAGTAGAAAAACTTTTAAAAGAGGATGGTATTGCACTAATACATACAATCGGATCTGTAAACCCTCCTAGAGACCCTCATCCTTGGATTACAAAATATATTTTTCCTGGAGGTTATACTCCAAGTTTAAGTGAAGTAACTAACCCAATAGAAAATGCTGGCTTAATAGTAACGGATATTGAAGTTTTAAGATTACATTATTCACACACATTAAGACATTGGAAAGAAAATTGTATTAGAAATAGAGAAAAAATTATCAAAATGTTTGATGAAAAGTTTTTTAGAATGTGGGAGTTTTATCTTGCAGGATGTGAGATGGCATTTAAATGGGGTGATCAAGTTGTATATCAATTTCAACTTACTAAGAATTATAGATCAACACCCGTTACAAGAGACTATATTTATCAATAATTTCTTGATAGAACTTAATACTCTCAAAAATGAAAAAAAAACAAAAAAAGACAAATAAAAAAAAAAATCTAAAAAAATCAAAAAAACAAATATTAAAAAATAAAAGCCAAAAAAAAAATAAGTCGTATAAAAAGAAGAGACCTAAAAGAACAAAAAAAAAAATAAAAATTAAAAAAAATAAAAGAAACAAAACATTAAAGATGAGCATAGAAGAATTAAGATTGAAAGAATTGAAAATGAGAGAAAAAGAAAAATTGAGATAGAAAAACAAAAAAAGGAAGAGGAGCTTTTAAAAGTTAAATTAAAAGAAAAAGCTCTTAAAGATGAGCAAAAATTAGAAAAACAAAGAGCTAAAGATATAAAACTTTTTTTGAGAAAAGAGCAAGCTATTTTAAGAATTGAACAAGCTGAAAAACAAAAACAATTTTTACAACAATTAAAATTAGATAAACAAATTGAAAAATTCAGAATAAGAGAAGTTAAAGAATTAGAGAGACTTGAAAAAATTTCTTTAAAAGAAAAAAGGGATGATTATGCAGGACTACAAGAAAGAATCGATCAACTTAAAGAGAAATATCGTGTAATTAGAGATCAGAAGATAAAAGAGAGAGTCGAGGCTTTAGGTGTAAAACTTCAAGGAGATGAAGATAGAGAGACACTATTAATAAAAGAAAAGGAATATTCTTTAGCAAGACATAAAATCGAATTTGCTCTCGAAAGTTTTTACCGAAGTGCTAGTAGTTTAGTTTTTCAATTAAATAAAAGGCATATCACTCGAAACATGTCTATATTTAGATGTATTGATAGAAGATTTGAAACTGGAGAAGTTTTTATAAAGTGGGATGACTCAGAGGATGATGAGTGGTTGTTACTTATTTATATTAAAAACAATTCTCCTGATGAAGGTATCATAATTGAAGATAAAACAAATCCTGAGAAAAATATTTCTCACGAATTTAAGAATATAGATATTTTTAAAGCGTCAGATACAATGGTTGACGCTCTCACACAATTAATTGCAAGACAAAGAGAAAAAAGTAATAATTAATTTTTTAAAAAATTAAAAATCATATGATTATAGGCTCTCTCTTTCTAATAATTCTCTATTTAATTTTAAAATATACCCTCGCCTGGATCCAATATTACAATAATTTAGACCCAAGACTCGGAGACAGCACATGGCGTTTTACATACGATTATCCTGTAGTGGGTGAAAGAGATATTTCTGATTTAGATGATAAAGATTTTGTAAGGTTAAGAAGAAAAAAAAATAAAATCGTATTATTTATGTACTCAATTGTTTTAATAATGTTTATTGCTTCAATGGCTGTACTTAGTAAATTTTTGTTATTTTTTTTTAGTTAGTTTTTTTCAATTGTTTCTTATTCTTGAGATAAAGAAAAAAAGCTATGATTTCATAAATAATTGAAAACAAACTAAATATTATTGGAAGTTTAAAAAAATTGTAAAGAAATTTGTACTTTGGCATTTTTTTCCATAATGACAAAAAAGCAGCAGCACCTTGTAAAACTTCTTGACCGTCTTTTACATGTAGTCTTCGTAGAAGTTGCTTACTATCTTTAGAAGTTTCTTTTTCTGCCAATTCATTATTTGTAATATCGATCCAGTCTATCTCATCGATTTTTTCTTTTTTATATAAATCAATTTCGGCCTTACAAATTTTGCAAGAATTATTGAAATAAACTTTCATAATAATAAATTAATTACTAATTTATTTAATTAAAGTACATGCGTAAAATACTCTAGTTGAAAATTATTTTAAACAAACTATGTAATATTTAAAATGAGCAATTTCTTTGAAAAATCTGATCTATCTAGAAATGAGGCTGAAAATATTATTTCTGAGACATTACAAAAATGTGATGATGGTGAATTGTATTTAGAAAATTCTAAATCTGAGTCAATTTTGTTAGATGATAATAAGATAAAAAATTCAAATTATACTTCTGACTTAGGTTTTGGATTTAGAGCTATTTCAGATGAAATTGTTGCATATTCACATTCTAATGAAATTTCAAAAAATTCTTTAAAACAATCTTCAGACAATTTAAAATCAACTTTAAAATCTGCTAAAGGCACTTACAATCATGCAATTCCTAAATCTAATAAAAAATATTATGATAATATAAATCCTATTGAACAAAAATCACTTAATGAAAAGATTAAAATACTTAATGATGTAAACGAATATATTCGATCAAAAAATAATGATGTAAAACAAGTTACTGCTAATTTTCTAGGTGAACAAAAATCTATTGAAATAATTCGATCGGGTGGTGAGACTTTATCAGATGTGCGTCCTTTAATAAGATTTAATGTATCTGTAATGCTTGAGAAGAACGGAAGAAAAGAGACAGGTGTTTACGGGATTGGTGGAAGACAGTCCTACGACTCATATTTAAAAGAAGATAATTGGAAAAATGTTTGTGATGAAGCTTTAAGAATTGCATCAGTTAATTTAGAAAGTAAACCCGCTCCAGCTGGTGAAATGAAAGTTGTACTTGGTCCAGGTTGGCCAGCAATTTTAATCCACGAAGCCGTCGGTCACGGTTTAGAGGGTGATTTTAACAGAAAAAAAACTTCCGCATTTCACAATTTAATGGGTCAAAAAGTTGCAAGCGAGGGAGTAACAATTGTCGATGACGGCACTATAGATAACAGGAGAGGAAGTCTTACAATTGATGATGAGGGAACTCCGACAGAAAAAACTGTATTAATAGAAAATGGAGTCTTAAAAAATTTTATGCAAGACCGATTAAATGCTCGTTTGATGAATACAAGATCTACGGGTAGTGGAAGAAGAGAAAATTATAGACACGTTGTTTTACCAAGAATGAGAAATACAATGATGTTAAGTGGCAAACAAACTCAAGAAGAGATGATTAAGTCAGTAGACAAAGGAATTTTTGCAGTTAGTTTTGGTGGTGGACAAGTTGATATCACATCTGGAAAATTTGTTTTTAATTGCACTGAGGCTTATGAAATTATAAATGGTAAGATTGGGTCACCGATAAAGGGTGCAACCTTAATAGGAGATGGTCCATCAATTCTGAAAGAGGTATCTATGGTAGGAAATGATATGATGTTGGATCCTGGAATTGGAACATGTGGTAAAGCTGGCCAAGGGGTGCCTGTTGGGGTAGCACAACCATCAATACTGATAAATAAAATGACCGTTGGTGGCACGAAACTTTAAATGGTTAAAGATCAAGAATTTTTAGAAAAAAAAGCTTTGTACTGCTTAGGCTTAGCTAAAAAATTGGGCGCAACTCAGTCAAGTGTAGTTGTAAACAATTCTGTTTCAGAAACTGTTAATTTTAGAAACAAAAAATTAGATGAGTCTAACAGGTCAGATGATCTTGGCATAAATATCACTACTTATATTGGTAAAAAAAAATCATCTATATCTTCATCAAATTTGTTAAATGATAATCTAAATACTTTGATTGAAAAGTGTGTTGAGACAACAAAAAATACACCTGAAGATGAATTTAATTCTCTTCCAGATAAAGATTTATTAGCTAAAACAATTAAGGATCTAAATCTATTTGATGATACTCATGTAGAAAATGATCAAAAAATAGATTATTTAAAAAAATTGGAGGCTTCAGCTTCAGATGATAAAAGAATTATAAATACGGAATCTAGTTTTTCTGAAAATAAATCAAATTTTATTTTAGCTAATAGCGATGGTTTTTGTAACGGTTATAAAACATCATCATTCACAGCATCAAGTATAACGGTTGCAAAAGATGAGAAAAGCATGGAAAGAGATTATGAATATACTAACAAATGTTTTCTAAAAGATCTAGATGATGCAGAAGAATTGGGAAAATTAGCTGCCACCCAAACTATAAGAAAATTAAGTCCTAAAAAAATTGGAAGTGAAAAAATTTCTGTAATTTTCGATAAAAGAATAGCTAAAGGGATGTTGAGTACTTTTGCTAGTGCTATTTCTGCATCAGCAGTTTCTAGAGGAACTTCTTTCTTGAAGGACAAAATTAATCAGAATATTTTTTCAAAAAGAATTAATATAATTGACAAACCAGACATACCAAAAGGTTTGGGTTCAAGATACTTTGATAGTGAGGGGGTAAAAACAGAAACCCTTAAACTAGTGGATCAAGGTACTTTAAAACATTATCTTATTGATACTTACAACGGAAAAAAATTAAATCTTAAATCTAATGGAAGATGTGGTGGAACTAGTAATCTTTATTTTGATAATGGAAATATCAGTTTTAAAGATTTATTAAATTTAAATTCGAAAAGTATTTATATAACTGAAACTATTGGTCATGGAAGCAACATTGTAACCGGTGATTACTCGGTAGGCGCAACAGAATAATTTTTGAATCATCAATTCCTATGGATTTCAAAATAATATCTGAGTAATCCTTAATATCCCTTTCCCATTCTACTTTACTTCCAATGTTATATGCTTCACCTTGAATAAAGTTATCTATAATATTTGAAATCGTAACGCAGCTATCCTCTACATAGTCAATTATTCTTTTATGATTTAAATAAACAGTATATCCTTCATTTTTAAGAGCCAGATATATAAACTTAGGAATAAAATACAATAATTCAAAATTTTACTAAAATATTAATTAAAAAGAAAATTTTAAAGATTTGGGGAGGAAAACATATTTTTCTTAATTCAAAAAAAAAAGAGGATAAAAAACATCTCAAAATTATTGGAAAAAATGGAAATAATGACATAAGCAAATATCTTTTAAAAAAAATTAATTGTAATTACCAAAGCGAATTAAAAGAAATTGATTATAAGAATAAATTCTGGCGTTTATCTTTTGCTGATGGAAAAGTTAGGTCTTTCAAAAGTATAATTTTGACTTGCCCTTTTCCACAATTAAAAAAACTCTCAAAAAAATTCATTAAAAAATCTTTTATAAATAGATCCCTAAAAATGGATGCAAATATTACAACTATGATTGCTATTAAAAAAAACAAGAGATCAAATAGTAGTTATTTTTTCGAGGACTCAATTCTTGGTTGGGCTGGAAATGAAAATTCAAAAAAAAGATTTAAATCTAAATATGATCTTTGGACTCTTCAAAGTACATTTTCATGGGCTAATAAAAAAATAAATCAAAATAAAGACAACAAAAAAGAAAATTCTAAGACTATGATTAACAAATTTTTTCAACTTTCGAAAATCAAAAAGACAAAAGTTATTTATACTCTTAATCATGGTTGGAAATATTCCTCAAATTCAAAACCATTTAAAATTAAAAGCTATTGGGATCCAAAGAAAAGGCTAGGTGTTTGTGCTGATTGGTTTGTAGGACCTAGATTAGAGTCTGGGTGGATTAGTGCGCACGATTTATTTAAAAAAATTTCTAATTAAATTAATCAAAATTTTTAAGTCTATATTCCCAATTACCCATTCTTGAATAAGAAACTTTTAATATCATGGCATTTTTCTGATCATACCAAATATTAAAATCTAGCCTTTTATCTTTTGGTAAAGACATATCTTTTGATTTGAGCGTAAAATGATCTACATTGTAAATTTTTCCATAGAGATTAATTTTTTTTTTACCTAAAAAAGTTACCACTTGTTCTTTTATACTCCCGGAAACTGGACTTATTTGAGTGTCTGCCTGTAAGATTTTATGGCTCCACCAATTACCAAGCACACTACTATTTGAAGCTTCACCACTATATGAGGATCCATTAATATCAAATTTTTTACTTTTGTTATTATAGGTAAGGTTTGTAAATTTTTTTTTATCATTTTGTAAAGTTTTAGATTTATATGAAATTAATTGATCTCCTACATATTTTTCTTCACCAAATGACTCAACTTGAAAAATAGTAGCTCCTAATAATTTGACAGAAAATCTTAACTGATTAGTAATTGTTGTTTCTTCACCATTTCTTTTAAAAAAATAATAATTATATCCAATTAATTCACCATTTCTAAAAATCTCCATTTCAATTTTGTTAAATTTATTGTAGTGACCAATATGAGCTAACGAAATAAATGGAAAAATTATAACAAGTAAAATTATTGTTAACTTTTTCATTTAATAATTACATTAGAGGACTTTATCAATAATAGAAATAGCTTATTAAAATGTTTTTAAAAATAAAAAAAATACCAAAAGTTAACTGGAGTTCAAATAAACCATATAATTTTAAGCCAAAATTTTCTACATTCTTTTTCTTATGTTTTGGTCTAATGTTGTTTGGTCTTGGCGAAGGTTTATTGATTGTATCATTTACGGGTGCTTCACCTTGGAGTGTTTTGGCGCAAGGAATTTCTGTAAATCTAAATTTAAGCATTGGTACCATTACACTTTTAATTAGTATTGCAGTTTTAATTTTGTGGATACCACTGGGACAAAAACCAGGTATGGGAACTATACTTAATGCACTGATAATTGCATTAATGATTGATATTTGTATAAAGTTTGTTCCCACACCATCAAATTACTTTTACCAATTAATCTTAGCAGTAATTTCTGTAATAACGGTAGGTATTGGCGGTGGAATATATTTAGTTTCAAATCTCGGAGCAGGACCTAGAGATGGATTGATGATTGGATTACAAAAAGTTACAAATTTACCTGTAGCAGCAGTAAGAGCAATTTTAGAAATCTCAGTTGTTAGTATTGGCTGGTATTTAGGTGGTACAGTGGGAGTTGGAACTCTGTTATTTGCTTTTGGAATTGGGCCGTGTGTTGCTCTGGGTCTTTTTATGGTAGATAAGCTATTTGATTAAGCAGCAGCTCCAGCTTTTTCACTTTTTTTTCTTTCATGTGGATCAAGAATAGATTTTCTTAATCTGCAAGACTCTGGAGTAATTTCAAGTGCTTCATCAGTATTTAACATACTTAATTGTTCTGCAATCGACATTTTTCTTACTGGTGTTAAAACTATATTTTCGTCTGTGTTTTGAGTTCTGATGTTTGTTAATTTTTTTCCTTTCATAACATTAATTATCATATCGCCTGGTTTTGGTGATAAACCAACAATCATACCTGGATAAACTGGATCATTGTGAGTTACAAACATTTCTCCTCTCGCCTGTAGGTTATAAATTGCATATGCAACTGCTTTACCTTGATCCATTGAAATTAACGCTCCATTTCTTCTACCTTCCATTTCTCCCTCAAAAGGACCATAAGAATGAAAGATTCTATTAATTACTCCATTTCCTTTAGTAAGAGTTAAAAATCTACTTGTGTAACCCATCAAACCTCTCGTTGGAGCATGAAATATCAATCTTTTTTTATTTTTACCAGTATCTTTAAGTTCTATTAATTTACCTTTTTTCCTGTTCATTGAGTCAATGACTTTTGAAGAATGTTCTTCATCAAGATCCATAGTAATTTCTTCAATTGGTTCAAGTTTATTTCCATTTTGATCTTTTTTATACAAAACTTTTGGTGGGCTTACAGTCATCTCAAATCCTTCTCTCCTCATTTGAGTTAATAAAATTTCTAACATTAACTCTCCTCTACCACTAACAACAAACGAGTCATTATCCTTATTTTCTGAAAAAGAAATACCCACATTATTTTGTGCCTCTTGGATCAATCTATTTCTAATTTGTGTACTTGTTAACTTTTTACCTTCAGTGCCTGCAAGTGGTGAAGTATTTACAGTTATTGTAATTGACATTGTTGGAGGATCAATTGGAGTAGCAGAGATGGGTTCATTAATACTTAAGTCACAAATTGTATCTGCAACATTTGCTTTTTCTAAACCGGCAACAACCACAATATCACCAGCTTCACCAACTTCTATTGGAACTTTTTTTGTACCTTCATACCTAAAAATTTTAGTAAGCCTTCCTTCGTCAATTTTTTCTCCTTTTAAGTTGATAGCTTTAATTGCTTGATTTGCCTTAGCAGTCCCTTGAGATATTCTACCAACTAAACTTCTTCCTAAAAAACTATCTGCATAAAGCAGCGTGGAAAGCATAGCAAATGGTTTTGATTTATCTAATTTTGCAGGTTTTACATGTTCAATAATTTTATCTAATAGTGGATTGAGATTTTCTCTTGGACCTTCAATTTCTAAATCGGCCCAACCAGATCTTCCACTTGCATATAAAACTGGGAAATCTAATTGTTCATCATTAGCGTCAAGACTTACAAATAAGTCAAATGTTTCATCTAAAACTTCATTCGCTCTTTGATCTGTTTTATCTAGTTTGTTTATAACGACTATAGGTTTTAAACCTTGTTTAAGTGCTTTAGCTAAAACAAATTTTGTTTGAGGCATTACCCCTTCAGCAGAATCAATTAATAAAAGTGCTCCATCAGCCATACTTAATACTCTTTCAACTTCAGCAGCAAAATCTCTGTGTCCAGGTGTATCAATAATATTTATTCTTGTGTCCTTCCAATTAATCGAGGCAGGTTTAGCTAATATTGTTATTCCTCTCTCTTTTTCTAATTCTCCAGAGTCCATTAATCTTTCATCTACAACTTCATTTTCTCTAAATGAACCACTTTGTTTCATTAAGTTATCAATAAGTGTTGTTTTTCCATGATCTACATGGGCAATTATGGTGATGTTTCTTATAGTATTATTCATAAGTCCGGGTTCTTATACATATTTAAACGCTTTTGAAAACTTAAAAAAACCCATGCTATACTTGAATAAATTAGGTATTTTTTTTTTAATTTATATTTTTTCGCTTTTCACGTTTAAGTTTTCTTTTTTCTTTAAAACTTAATTTAGGTTTTTTTTTGACGCTTGAATCCTTAAATGATTTTCCACTATACCTTTTCGACATATTAATAATTCTATATCACAAATTTCTTCAAGTAAAAAAAAAGGGCAGTTTTAACTGCCCTTTTTGAATTTTTGTTTGAGATTAATGGGGATAACATTTACATTCTCTATATAAAAAGATAAGTAAATATATCTTAATTAATTACTAGGCATTGAAGACTTGATATTCAATGTCTTCCTATTGTCTTTACAAAATGTATATTTATATCTGTTAATTTTTAATTGACCTTTTTATTATGATATTCACTTCTGATAAATAAGTATATAATTTAATGTTTGAACAATTATGAGAAAATTATGAATATCTTAAAAAAAATTTATCAACCCTTTTTAAAAATAAAGAAAAAATTTGATGAGTTAAAAATACAAAACTCTAAAAATTTTTTTTTAAATTTAGAATTAAATTTAGAAAATATAAATGATATTGATCAGACAAATTATAAAGTGTTTTCCCAAAATGGTGAAGATGGTATAATACAGTATCTAATTAAAACATTAAAATTAAATCATATTAGATTTGTAGAAATCGGAACTGACGATTATACAGAAAGCAATACAAGATATATTTTCCAAACAATGAGATGTGATGGTTTAATAATTGATCCTCTTAAAAATTTAGAAACTTTAGTAAGAAAAAAAATACCTAAATTATGGAAAAATAACCTTACAATTATTAATAAGTTTGCCACACCTGAAAATATAAATTCTATATTAGATGATAATAATTTTCAAAATGATATTGATTTATTTTCACTTGATATTGATGGTATTGATTATTGGATAATTAAGAAATTAAAAAAGAATATATCAAAAATTTTTGTTGCTGAATATAATCCATATTTTGGCCCAGAATTAGAAATTACAGTGCCAAATATAAATAATTTTGACAGAACATCTTATCATTATTCTAATTTATGCTTTGGAGTTTCATTAAAGTCTTTAGTTAAGATTATGATTGAAAAAGATTATACTTTTTTAGGTTCAAATGATTTAAGAAATAATGCTTTTTTTATATCCAACAACTACATACATAAAATCAAGATTAAAAAACCAAAGATAGAAAATTTATTTGAATATACTAATGCCACATTTAGAGAAAGTAGAGATCGAAATGGAAACCTAACTTTTATTGAACCAAAAAAAATATTATATGAAATCAAAGATTGTGAAGTCATTGAACTCAAAAGCAATAAATTGGTTAAAATTAGAGAATTATTATAAAAGGTTATTTTCGTCTGAAATAAATCAGTTATCATTTACCCATAATTATGAGTAAAATTGATTTTTTAGAACACAAATATTTGATTTTTGAAATGAATTTTAAGACATGTGAATAGAGATTAATTAAAAAAATTAGTATGTATTATCTTCTTTAAATTAAAACAAAAATATAAAAAACAACTGATATTGAGCAAATGTTGAAAATTAAAAAATAAAAAAAAACGCCAGAGAAGTTGGTTACTCTGGCGTTTGTAAGTTCTTTATAAATTTTTTTTGGGTTTACATTCCCATGCCACCCATTCCTCCCATACCGCCCATACCGCCCATTCCACCAGGCATTCCAGCAGGAGCCGCATCTTTTTCTTCCGGCTTGTCAGCTATCATTGCTTCAGTAGTTACTAATAATCCTGAAATAGAAGCAGCGTCTTGAAGAGCAGTCCTTACTACTTTTACAGGATCAATAATACCTTTAGCAAACATGTCACAATATTCCTCATTTTGTGCATCATAGCCGTGAGTTTTTTTATTCTGTTCTAACAATTTACCAACCACAACTGAACCATCTACTCCAGCGTTTTTAGTAATCTGTCTAATTGGAGCTTCTAACGCTCTTCTTACTAAATCAACACCAGCTTTTTGATCTTCACCTTTGGCTTTTACTTTATCAAGATCTTGTGCAGCGTATAGTAATGCACAACCACCTCCTGTTACAATTCCTTCTTCAACAGCAGCTCTGGTTGCATTAAGGGCATCTTCAACTCTATCTTTTCTTTCTTTAACCTCAACTTCTGTAGCACCACCAACTTTAATTACAGCAACACCACCAGCTAGTTTAGCCAATCTTTCTTGAAGTTTTTCTTTATCATAATCAGATGTTGTTTCATCAATTTGTTGTTTGATTGAGGAACATCTTGCTTCAATATCTGATTTTTTACCACTGCCATTTACTATAGTGCTGTTATCTTTATCGACTTTAACTTTTTTACATGATCCAAGATCATCTAATTTTACATTTTCAAGTTTAATTCCTAAATCTTCAGAAATTACACTACCGCCAGTTAAAATCGCAATATCCTCAAGCATAGCTTTTCTTCTATCACCAAATCCAGGAGCTTTAACAGCAACTACTTTTAAACCACCTCTTAACTTATTTACGACTAACGTAGCTAAAGCTTCACCTTCAACATCTTCGGATATGATCATTAATGGTCTTCCAGCTTGTACCACTGCCTCTAAAAGCGGGACCATCGGTTGTAAATTTGTTAATTTTTTTTCATGTAAAAGAATAAAAGGATTGTCCAACTCAGTCGTCATTTTATCACTGTTAGTAATAAAGTATGGAGAAAGATATCCTCTGTCAAATTGCATACCTTCAACGACATCAAGCTCAGTTTCAATTCCTTTATTTTCCTCAACTGTGATAACACCCTCATTACCAACTTTCTGCATTGCTTTAGAAATCATACTTCCGATTTCTTTATCACCATTTGCAGATATTGTTCCTACTTGAGCAATTTCATCACTATCTTTTACTTTTTTTGCAGAAGAAACTAAATTTTGTTTAACCACTTCCACAGCTGCATCAATACCTCTTTTTACATCCATTGGGTTCATACCAGCTGTAACATATTTTACACCTTCTTTGACAATAGCTTGAGCTAAAATAGTTGCAGTCGTTGTTCCGTCACCAGCTTCATCATTTGTTTTACTAGCAACTTCTTTAACCATCTGTGCACCCATGTTTTCAAACTTATCTTCAAGATCAATTTCTTTTGCAACTGAAACACCATCTTTTGTGATTCTAGGAGCACCATAGGATTTATCCATTACAACATTTCTTCCTTTAGGACCTAAAGTAACCTTTACAGTGTCAGCCAATATATTAACTCCTCTAATCATTGCCGATCTTGCTTCAGCGTCAAATTTTACAACTTTTGCCATAATACTCTCTCCTTTTAACTTATATTATTTACTTGAAATACCCATAATGTCTGACTCTTTCATTCATAATGTCTGACTCTTTCATTATGCTGTATTCTTTACCATCAATTTTGACTTCAGTTCCTGACCATTTGCCAAATAAAACTTTGTCTCCAACTTTAACATCCATTGGAATTTTTTTTCCATCTTCAGTTTTTGCACCACCACCAACAGCAACAACTTTTCCTTCTTGAGGCTTCTCTTGTGCAGTATCTGGTATGATTATTCCTCCAGCAGTTTTTTCGCTGCTATCTAAAACTTCTATTAAAACTCTGTCATGTAACGGTCTAAATTTCATATATTCTCCTATATAAATATGGAGTTCATATAGAGATTGGTAATACTATTTCAAGATATACTTGATATTTAGTTTATTAAAAAAGGTAGGGCTCCATCGTTGATAATTATCAGCTTTTTTATATCGATTTATGGGGTGTTATTCATAATGGAATAAACCTTCACAAAGAAGCAATCAACGTTTTGAAAGAAATCACAAAAAAAGGCAAAGAATACATTCTACTCACTAATGCTCCAAGACCTAATGATGTTGTTAAATCCTTTTTAGAAAAAATGGGCATGGAAAAAGAAATTAGAGATCACGTTTTTACATCTGGTCAAGCATCATTAAATTATCTGAAAAAAAATTTATCCACCAAAAAATTTTTTCATGTTGGACCACCACGTGATTTTGATTTGTTTAATGACTTTGCAAAAATGAAGTCAGACAAAATTGATGATGGAGAGTATATATTGTGCACAGGGTTATTTGAAAAATTTGATAAAGATTTGAATTATTATAAAGATTTATTTGAAAAAAATTTAGATAAAGAGATGGTTTGCACCAATCCTGACTTAATTGTAGATAGAGGTGATAAAAGAGAACTTTGTGCAGGATCGGTTGCTATGGTTTTTGAAAAGATGGGTGGCAAGGTAGTATATTTTGGTAAGCCATATCCTGAGGTTTATAATTTATCTATTAATAACAAAGGTAAAAAAATTCTTTCTGTTGGTGATAATTTAAATACTGATATTAAAGGTGCAAATCTTTTAAACTATGACTCGTTAATTATTTCAAACGGTATTCATAAAAA
>LULK01000012.1_pt1 | contig 86113 bp, 108 predicted proteins | sample 728181 | NCBI WGS metagenome assembly LULK01 (sample SAMN03860291, study PRJNA289734) | marine metagenome | biome: seawater column; feature: ocean; material: water; isolation source: Red Sea water column Station 169 - depth 10m | place: Saudi Arabia: Red Sea | collected 2011-10-15 | depth 10 m | reverse complement strand
GCATTGGCAACATAATGACAGAGAGATATTTAAAAGTAGAGGGATATGCAGAGTTAGTAAGAGATACAGACTCAGGTGCAATCATCAATAGAAATACAACTGCATATATGAAGGCAAGATCAAGATCAATAGAAGTTCAAAAAAGAAATGACGAATTAAGAAATGCAACAAGAGAGATAAATAATTTAAAATGTGAGATGCATGAGATCAAAAGTTTATTAAAGGAATTAGTCAAAAATGGCAATTAATGCAACACAGGTAAGTAATCTAGGAACTATAGAACAGTTAAGAGGTCAATTTAATAATCTTGTAACTGATGTCTCTTCATTAGAAGCAGGTAATATTAACTTCTCTGCAATCGCAGCCACGTCTGCATCTATAGGAAACTTAACAATCACAGGTTCATTTGAACTTGCGACTGTAGAACCAACAACTTTAAATATTCAAAGTGATAGAATTACATTTGAAGGAACAACAGATGATGTTAATGAGACTATCTTAAAAGTTACAGAACCTACTGCCGATAGAACTATTACTATACCTGACAATACAGGCACGATTGCTTTAACAACAGATTTAGGATTTACAAACTCTACATTATTTGTATTTCCAACTTCAACGGGTGACTTTGATCTTGCTCAAGGCGAAACACCATTTAGTGCAACTTCATTAGATGCATTTGGTGTTGCGATTACATCAGACTTATATGATATGGCAGAACCTAAAGGGTCAACATCGACTCAAGAAATAGGATCTGGCACTGGTATATAATGTATAAATATATAAATATAGATATAGGAGAGACTAAAAATGCCAACAGTTCTACAATTTAGACGAGGAACGACCTCTCAAAATAACTCATTCACTGGCGCATTAGGTGAGTTGACTGTCGATACAGATAAAGATACAATTCGTGTACACGACGGTAGCACTGCTGGTGGATTTGCTATGATAGGGGCGGCCTCTACAGACACACTTACAAATAAAACATTAACTTCGCCTGTAATTAACACAGGTACATTCGGAACATCAATACTACCAGTCAGCGCCGACGGTACTACATTGGGTTCTGCTTCAAAAGAATTCTCAGATTTATTTCTGGCAGACGGTGGTACAATTCAATTTGGTAATGACCAAGATGTTGTAGTAACACACGACCCAGATGATGGTCTATTTTTTAAATCAGCCGCAACAGGTGATGATAATCCTTTTGTATTAACACTACAAACAGGTGAAACAGATATTGCCGCTGATGATGTTCTTGGTGCGATTAACTTCCAAGCACCAGATGAAGGAACAGGCACAGACGCAATCTTAGTTGCCGCAGGTATCGAAGCTGTATCTGAAGGTGATTTTAGTTCTTCATCTAATGCAACAAAATTAAGTTTTAAAACTGGTGCTTCTGAAGCAGCTGCTGAAAAGATGTCATTATCTTCAGCAGGTCTTTTGACAGTAACAGATGACATTGTAATTAAATCAGCTGGAACAATTGGTGGTGCAAACGATACTGACTTATTAACACTTGGTAACGGTGCATTAACAGTGGCTGGAACACTGGCTGCAACAACAGGTACATTCAGTGGTGTTCTTAAAACAGATGATACAACTGATGCAACATCAACAACTGATGGTTCACTTCAAACAGACGGTGGACTTTCTGTAGCAAAAGATGCTGTGATTGGTGATGACTTATTGTTATTATCAGATGCCGCAGTAATTAAGTTTGGTGCAGACTCAGATGTCACATTGACTCACGTTGCTGACGCAGGTCTTACTCTTTCTGTACCTGCAACTGCTGACAATAGTTTTCCTAAGTTTAACTTATCAGCAGGTGATAACGATATCGCCGCAGATGATGTCTTAGGACAAATTGACTTCCAAGCACCTGCCGAAGGAACTGGTACAGATGCTATTACAGTCGCAGCCACAATTAAAGCTGTATCTGAAGGTAACTTTGCCGCAGATAATAACGCAACAAAGTTAAGTTTTTCAACAGGTAAATCTGCTGCCGCTGGTACAGATGGTGGATTGTTAGAAATGTCATCTACAGGTAAGTTAACTCTTAAAGACTTAGCAACAGCAGACGGATCATCAGCAACAATTACTTTACAGTCTGGTGATACTGATATTGCCGCAGACGATGAACTTGGTGGAATCTTCTTCCAAGCACCTGATGAGGGAACTGGCACTGATGCTACATTAGTCGCTGCAGGTATCGTTGCGATGGCAGAGGGAGACTTTAGTTCTTCATCAAACGCAACTAAGCTTTCATTCAGATGTGGTAATTCTGAAACTGCCGTAGAGAAAGCAAAGATTGTTGGATCTACTGGTAAGTTTCATGCAACACCAGATTCCGTTCTTTTGATTAAAAACTCAGCTGGATCAACTTTAAAAACTGTTAACGGACACGCTGCAATTTAATAGTTGACAAAAGGTTGTAAATAGTATATATTAGGAGATATTATGACAGCAAGAACACCTTTATATTACGATGGTAGTGGTAGTTTAATTGAATTGTCAGCTGCTGAGATTGTAGAATATCAAAGACAAGCAATCAAACAATATGCAGACAACCCATCGGTCACTGTTTCAGTTGTGAGTTCGAGTGGTACTATCTCACCACAAATGGATGATACAAGATTAAGATCATCTGCTGCTGTGCAACAAAACTCCTCACACCCAGGTTCTGGTTCTCTAACAACTGTTACAACTTCATTTGATAAATTATCACAGACAAAGGCATCTGTCAGTGTTTCTGGTGATACTAACAACGTGGCATTTCCCGTTTACTATGATTCATCAGCAGAAGCGATACGATCTATGACAGAGGCAGATTTTGTTGATACATTTATTAAACCTGCGATTGATCTAATGGTTGCAAGTAGTGAAGCAGTTGCTGGTGACTATGGTGGAACATTTACAATTCATAACTCTAACTCATTATCAAATCACACTCTGGTTTCTTCAACAGCAGTATTCATAGACACGAGAGCAGACACAGGTTCTTATTCTGCCGATCAAATAGGATCATCAGGTTCTTTCCAAGATCACTCTACAAATATTAATGAGTTCTTTTTGCATAGAAGAGACGCAGTTGACAACTCACCTGCAAGAACATTATTGTTTATCGATAATTCAAGTAATAACTTGAATGAATACTCAGAAGCAGATATCGAATCACTACTTCAAGAATACATAAGAAAACTTGCAGTGGATGATGATGTTGCCGCAGATCATCAAATTGATTATAATATTAATGGATCAGGTGATGATAGAGGAACTGCAATGACTGATACAAGATTAGACGGATCAGGCACAGAGACAAATAGATTTGTTGGAGCTGATGATTATAGATCACAAAAGTTCCCTAACGGATCAGCCGGAACAATATCGACATTTACATTTAAAATTAATAAATCATAATCCTAAAGGAGTATATTATGGAGTTGAAAGACATCCCTTTGACAACCAAACCAAAACCAGCGCCTATAGAAAAACAACCAGTTGGTGAACAAGAACAACAAGATAACGACACACATTATAACTTATGGAATAAAGATAATTTTATTCGTGCTGAATTTACAAATAACGAGAGAACTCATGTAAGAGTATATTTTTATAATGATAAAGGTAAGGAAGATGAGTTTAATTTTGTATATGATGAAGATCACAAATACACAAAAAAACTTTTAACATTAACTGATCTTGATACTATGCATGAGTTAACGTACAAAAGAATTAAACGAGAAGAAAGATATTTTAAAGAGTTTGCAGTTCGTGTTGGAAAAGAACAAGGATTATTAATTGATCCTATTGCATACTATGATAGTGAAACACAATCATCAAAAGTAGATACAAAGTTTTATTCATATGGACTTAGACTTTTCTTCGAAGACTTTGATACAGAAAAACAAAAAGAAGATTTGTTTATTGTAAAACTTGCAGCCTTTGAATTAGACATAGTTAAAAATTGTGAAGATAGAGATGTTAAATCTAAATTAAGAAAAGCAAAAGATCCTATTGAGATTCTAAAAATATTATTAGAGATTAAAGATTCAAAGTCTTAAAAACACTTCCAAAGTCTTTACTATAAATGTGATTAATATAGTGTGTGTGACACAATCTTAAATCACTATCATTAAATACATCACCATACCAATGTTGTGGTAATCTTTGCACATCATCTAGTAAATTATACTTCTCTAAAGAATAACATATTATAATTTCATTATTATAAAAATATCTATTATCCATATCTTTTATTTCATCTATGACATGTTGATGTGTTAGTAATCTTGTACTGAACTTTAACTTATCTCTGAAAGTTTTATTACCACCAAACACTGCTGTGTTAATCATCCATTCTGTTTTAGGTTGTATCATTTCAGACATTAACATATGATGATATTGTTTTGTTTTTACTAACCAGTGATACTTATCAAGTGTTTTGTAAAATCTTTCTTTGTTATCTAAATCTTCTTTTGAATATACAAAACGAGAAATCGGTGTATCTAACATCACACAAACAAGTTTATTAAAATCAAAAGACTCAAATATATTTTTTGTTGTATTAGGAATTATATCAAAATCAAAATATAAAACTTCATCATAGTCCTCACAAAAATCTTCCCATAGTTCTATTTTATAATTATTTAAATTATCAAAGTGTTGAACATCTGGTTGTATTAATTTAAAATCTGCATTACAAATATTTGCATAATTTTCTAAACCATATTTAAGTTTATCAAAGTGTGTTTCAAATTGATTCATATGATTTTGTCTTTTAGAAACAAAACCTTCGTCCTCTTCTACCTTTGTGTAGATACTAAAGATTAATCTTTTTTTCGAATCGCCAGACATAATCAAATTCCTTGTTTATTGCGTGTACTATTTTTGTTTCTTTAGGTATATGTAATTCTGTATCATAAAAATAATGCCACTGACTATTTAACCATTGCACAGGCACATCATTTTCTTTTAGTTTATATGAAAAAATAGTTTCATTATCATATCCAAAAGTATCAGTAATATTTTTTGGATACATAGAATCTTTTGCGTATATATCACTTCTCAGATAGTGCATTAAATCAAATAGACTGACAAGACCACCCCAATAATCTAACTTTTTCCAATGTTCTTTATTTGATCCAATGATACCAGTGTTAATAACATCACATTGAGGTGACATGTTATTCTCTTCTAACATTGCCATCGCATTAAAATATTTTGCAGAAGGTGATCGTATTGTTCCCCTTACCATATCTAGAGGCATATGAGTTGGTCTAATATTTTTATTATTATTATAAACTGCAATACCTTTTGATAAATCCCACACTTCAAAAAAGTTATCTTTAGTTACAGGCATCGCATCAAAATCTAAATACAATACTTCATCATGATCAACCAAATAATTATTCATCAACTCTAACTTATAGAAGTTGACAATATTATACATCGTGATAAATGGAAAGTGTGTTTTGAAATACTTTACATAATATTTAAAGTCTTTATCATTTTCATGAAGATGAAAATCTACACCAATATTATCAGCATATCTTTTTTTATTATCAATTATTTTACTATAATGTTCTTTAAATTGATTTTTAGTATTGATATTAGTGGGTGTTTGATCTTTTTTTATGATATTTTTATCAAAAAAATCCAAATCATCCTCTGGTATATCAATGTATAGACTATAAATTACCCTTGACATTTGTTATCCATGTGTGATATAAATATACTTATAACATATTGAGAGATTATTGTCAATGAAAATATTAGTCACTGGTGACAAAGGATTTATTGGAAGTCATTTGTCTAAATCACTTATTAATGATGGTCATGAAGTTATCGGTTGGGATAAAAAAGATGATAAAGACATACTTCACATAACGCCTGATGATATTGGTTATGCAGAGAGGATAGTGCATCTTGCCGCAAAAGCAAATGTGAAACGAAGTTTAAAATATCCCGTAAGTTATCACATAACAAACACTCTAGGAACTAGAGCAGTTTTTGAAGCCGCAGAGTATGTTGGTGTGCCTGTAATTTTTGCATCATCATCAACTGCAAAAGAATGGTGGTTATCACCATATGGAACGACTAAAAAAATGACTGAGGTAATCTCTGATAATTATTTACAAAATGTAGCACTTAGATTTTCAAATGTGTATGGTGATGGTCAAAGAGACACGATGTTGTTTTCAAGAATGATAAACAACTCACTTGAGTTTGTAAGTGAAAATCACATCAGAGACTTTATACATGTTGATGATGTTATAGATGCGATAAAATTATTTTTATATGCAAAAGATTTTGAATTTGATAGAATATATGATGTTGGATCAGGTATGGGATTACATGTAAATAATTTAGTAGAATACTATGGATTTAATGTTGAAAAAAGAGTAGGTGAGTCTTGTGAAATGTTAGATAATACGGCAGATATTACAAAATTGACTAGATTAGGGTGGTCACCAAAAAGAGATATACATAAATACTTAGAAGGAAAATTAAATGGCAGAACCAAACTCGAAAACAACACTGAAGGATTATTGTCTTAGGAACTTAGGATTTGGGGTTGTAGATATTAACGTATCAGACGATCAAATAGATGATATAATAGACGAAGCGATTCAATACTTTGCTCATTATTACTACGATAATATTGAGAAAATGTATTTGAAATATAAACTGACTGCGTCTGATATTGCAAGATTCAAAACAAACGCAACCACAACAGCGACAGATAGAGCAGATAATTCATTAACATTTTCATTTGAAGAAGGTAAGAACTTTATATCAATGCCTTCTAGTGTAGTATCAGTATTAAGAATATTTTCATTTGATAACGCAGCCACAAATAATATGTTTGATATTCGTTATCAACTAAGACTAAACGATCTTTATGATTTTTCATCAACATCAATAATTCACTATGAAATGACAATGCAACATTTAGATTATCTATCACACCTATTAGTTGGCGAAACACCTATAAGATTTTATGAACATCAAGGAAGATTATATCTTGACATGAATGTTGATGGCGATGTAAACGCAGATGATTATTTAATTATTGAGTGTTATAGAAAGTTAGACCCAGATACATACACAGATTTATATAATAATATGCATTTGAAACGATATGCCACTTCACTAATCAAAAGACAATGGGGTACAAACTTATCTAAGTTTCAAAATGTTGCGTTACTTGGTGGAGTAACATATAATGGTGAACAAATATATTCACAAGCACAAGAAGAAATCGAAAGACTAGAAACTTATATAGAAAATTTACAATACCCAGATATGATCATAAAGGGATAAGATGGCTGTTAATCAAGCATTTACAACATCAGGCAAGTTGGCATCTGCTTCTGAGCAAAATCTATACGCAGATTTAATTAAGGAAGCAATACAAATACATGGTCACGATGTTAATTATGTTGATAGAACTTTAACAGCAAGAGATGATATATTTGGTGAGGACTCACTATCTACATTTAGTAAACAACAAACAATAGAAATGTATGTTGAGGATGCAGATGGTGGATACCAAGGTGAAAAAGAACTAATACAACAATTTGGTTTAGAGAATAGAAATGAAATTACTTTTGTTGTAAGTAGAACAAGATTTGACGATGTTGCTCATCAAATGGACTTAGAAACTGCAACTGCATCTACTCAAGGTTCAATACTTTTAGAATCAGGCACAATTACATCTTCACTTACAAATAAAATCAGTGCATCATTTGGAACTGCATATTTAAGAGGTGAAGCCGCATCTACAAGTTTATATGCAAACAGACCAAAAGAAGGTGATTTAATTTATCACCCAGTATTAGATAAAATATTTGAAGTCGCATTTGTTGATGAAGATGACCCGTTTCATCAACTTGACAATAACCCTGTTTATAAGTTAAGATGTAAACAGTTTGAATATAGTTCTGAAGTTCTTGATACAGGTATAACTGCGATTGATGCTGTTGAAGACGCACTAACAGGTGATGCGTTACAACATCAAGTGACTCTAGAACAAACAAGTGGATATACTCAAAGTTTTGCATTGGAGTTTTTCACACAAAAGGGTTACACTGATAATTTACTTGCAGAAACAGGTGATACTTTAGTATCTGAAACTGATGAGTCATCTGCTGGTGAAAGCATACTTCTTGAAAACCCTGCCGATAGTGGAGTTGATAGTTATATCATTCAAGAAGACTATATAGTAGGAGACATGTCAACTGATACAACTGCTCAGAATGAGTTATTTGAAACAGAGGATGAAAACATATTAGACTTCAGCGAATCTAATCCATTCGGTGATGCTGGGAGAACATAATGCTAGGACAACAATTTTATCATGAAACAATAAGACGAATGGTCGTCACGTTTGGAACAATATTTAATAATATTAATATTGTTAGAAAAGACAACAATGGAAACATAACTCAAAAAATGAAAGTTCCTTTAGCATATGGCCCAAAACAAAAGTTTTTAGTAAGACTCGATCAAGATGCAAACTTAGATTCAAAAGTTGCAATCACATTACCACGAATGGGTTTTGAAATACAAAACTTATCTTATGACGCAGTAAGAAAATTAAATCGTGTTCAAAAGTTTAAAAAAGTAAAAGGTTCAAAAGCAAATCAATTAGATACTCAATTTATGCCTGTGCCATATAATCTTGATTTTGAATTATATGCAATGGCAAAACAATCAGATGATGCGTTACAAATAGTAGAACAAATACTTCCATACTTTCAACCAGATTACACAGTCACAATCAAAGATATGGAAGATATGGGTATCAAAAGAGATGTTCCAATTATTTTAAATTCAATAAGTTATGAAGATAGTTATAGAGGTGATTTCCAAGAGAGACGTGCAATCATCTATACACTTACTTTTACTGCGAAGTTTTATCTATACGGCCCAGTGGTATCAAGTAAAGTTATCAAACAAGTTCAAGTTGATCAGTATGCAGATATGCCGGTCAACACACCAACTAGAGAACAAAGATACACAGTGACACCAAATCCTACAACTGCTGATGCAGATGATGACTTTGGATTTAATGAAACAGTATCTTTCTTTGAGGATGCAAAAAACTTTAATCCAGCGACAGGTGAAGATGAACCTAAATAATGAAACATTATGGCAGACAAAGTTGATAAAATAATTGATAAGACTTTAGGTGTTGTTGACGAAGTAAAAAAAGAAAATAAAAAATCAATCACAATACCTAGACCTAATGAGAATGAAGATATCGATTCTGATTACAAATATCAAAGAGAAAATTTTTACAATCTAATAGAACGAGGTCAAGATGCTGTAGAAGGTATTCTTGAACTTGCTCAAGAGTCAGAACATCCTCGTGCCTACGAAGTTGCAGGTAATCTAATAAGACAAGTTGCAGATGTCACAGAAAAACTTGTCGATCTACAAACAAAAATGAAAAAACTAAAAGAGGTACCAAACAAAGGACCTAACAATGTGACAAATGCTTTATTTGTAGGATCAACTGCTGAACTACAAAAAATGTTAAAAAAGAAAAATGATTGATTATAGAAATAACGGTTTCAAAAACCGTGGTGGTGATTTAGATATTACTAACAGATGCACTCTACAATGTCCTACTTGTATGAGAAAAAAATATAATTACAAAACAAATGATATACCCGGTGGTGATTTAAGTTTAGAACAGTGGGAAGACTTAACAGATTATTTTTCTTCGTTGACACTTAATGGTACATTTGGTGATCCTATTTTCAATCCTAATTTTATTGAGATGCTTAGAATAGCATATATGAAAGATGTTGATGTATCAATTAGTAATGCGGCATCACAAAAACCAAAACAATTTTACATTGATGCTTTTCTCGCACATCCTAAAGCACATTGGAGATTTGGTATCGATGGTCTTCCATATCAAAGTTTTGCACATAGAATTAATCAAGATGGTGAACACTTATTTGAGATGATGAAGACTGCATCACAAATGGGATTAGATGTATCATGGCAATATATTGTTTTTAGTTACAACGAAGACAAGATATCTGAAGCAATAAAAATATCAAAAGAAATAGGTGTGACATTAGAACTAAACTATAGTGGTAGAGACAATGGTGAGTTTCTTACACCTATAACTAAAAAACATCAAGAGACGATGATAGAAGGGAAAGAAGAGTTTAGACCAAAATGTTTATCTAAAACATCTGACAAATATTTAACACAAGAGAGAATGCCTTTTGTTACAACAAGTCAACAAGTAATACCATGTTGTTGGATTGATGAAAAATTAGATTGGGATGAGTACAAAGAACTTAATAATAAAGAAAATAATTTAAATAATAATAAAATAGAAGATATATTAAACGGTGAAATACTAACAAAATTTTATGATAAAATTACTAATGGTGATATACCAGAACATTGTAGAAAAAAATGTTCTACAAAGGTAAAGGGTAGTCGAGTAAAAGAAATTTATGTTAATGGTGAATTGATTCATGATAGATTATAACAACAACGGATTCTACAAAAAATCTGCTTACATAGATGTAACTACTAAATGCACACTACAGTGTAGCATATGTGAGAGAAAAGAATATGATTATAAGTCACACAAAATATCAGGTGGTGATACATCAATTGATGATTGGAATAAAATAACTGACTACTTTTCTCACATAATTTTAAATGGTGCAGTGGGTGATCCAATCTTTAATCCTAATTTGATAGAGATGTTAAAGATTGCAAAACAAAAAGATGTAAACATATCTATTAGTAATGCAGCTTCTCATAAACCAATGAGATGGTATCAAGAGGCCTTTGATGCAAATGAGGATGTTCAGTGGAGATTTTCTGTGGACGGTTTACCTCATCAAAGTTTTATCTACAGAATTAATCAAGACGGCGAATATCTATTTGAAGTAATGAAAGAGTGTAGAAAAAAAGGTATGGATGCCAGATGGCAATACTTAGTATTTAAATATAACGAGGATTATATACAAGATGCAATTAAACTTGCAAATGAAAATGATTTAGTCATAGAAATAAATTATACTGACTCATATGAGGATCGACAAAAACCTACAAAAAATTCTGACAAGTATATTAAAGATAAAATTTTTTCACCAAGATGTTTGAATGGAAATAAGTGGCCATACATAAGCACCGAAGGTCAAGTATTACCTTGTTGTTGGGTAGATGACGAAGTTCCCAAAAAATATTACAGAGGTGAGAAAGTTGAAGATAGATTGAATGTTTTTTTAGATGAAAAACTAAACATAAAAAATAACGATATGAACAATATTATGAATAGTGATATCTTTATTAACTTTTATGATGATATAATAAATAATAATATACCAGAATTATGTAAAAGAAAATGTTCATCATCTAGGAGATTTAATCAAAGACATATTGAAACATATTATGAAAACAAACTTGTAACGACAACAAACGAAAATCCAATATATAAAAAGGTTTACAATGGAAAATTATCTAGGAAATCCTAATTTAAAAAAAGTTAACACTTCACAAGAATATACTAAAGAACAAATTCTTGAATATCAAAAGTGTATGAATGATCCATTATATTTTATTGAATCATATATGAAAATTATTTCACTTGATGAAGGATTGATAGATTTCAAACCATACAATTTTCAAAAAGAAATGATAGGAACATTTCATAAAAACAGATTTACAATTTGTAAACTTCCAAGACAATCTGGCAAATCTACAATTATGTTATCTTATCTTTTGCATTATGCATTGTTTAATCAAAATATTAATATTGCTATCTTGGCAAACAAAGCTGCAACTGCAAGAGATTTATTAGGCAGATTACAACTTGCATATGAAAACTTACCGACTTGGTTACAACAAGGTATTATGTCGTGGAATAAAGGATCATTAGAATTAGAAAATGGATCTAAGATACTTGCATCATCAACATCAGCGTCTGCTGTTCGTGGTAGTTCTTACAATATAATATTTTTAGATGAGTTTGCTTATGTTCCAGCAACAATCGCTGATGAGTTTTTCAGTTCAGTTTATCCTACAATATCGTCTGGTAAATCAACAAAAGTTATTATTGTGTCAACACCTCATGGTATGAATATGTTTTACAAACTATGGAATGATGCAATGCACAAAAGAAACACATATGTTCCGATTGAGGTTCATTGGAGTGAAGTGCCGGGTAGAGATGAAAAGTGGAAAGAAGAAACAATTAAAAATACAAGTGAACAACAATTTAGAACAGAGTTTGAGTGTGAGTTTCTAGGATCGACTAATACACTTATTAATCCGACAAAACTTAGACAACTATCTTACAAAGACGCAATACAATTTAATGCTGGATTATCTGTTTACGAACAACCAAAAAAAGATCATGTGTATTTTATAACTTGTGATGTATCAAGGGGAACTAAAAATGACAACTCTGCATTTGTTGTAATGGATGTGACTGAGATACCATATCGTGTAGTTGCGTCATTTAAAGATAATGAAATAAAACCTTTAATGTTTCCACATAAAATAAACACAGTTGCGAAGGCGTATAATCATGCGTTTGTGTTAGTTGAAGTAAATGATATTGGTGAACAAGTATCAAATAACTTGCATTTTGATTTAGAATATGATAACATAGTCATGTGTTACATGCGTGGTCGTGCTGGACAAATCATGGGTGGTGGATATTCAGGTGGTAAAGCACAAATGGGTGTTCGCACAACTAAGGCAGTTAAAAAGTTAGGATGTTCAAATCTAAAACAAATTATTGAATCTGATAAAATGATTATTGAAGATTTTGATATTATAAACGAACTATCAACTTTTATAGTCAGAGGTAATCAGATACAAGCAGAGGAAGGATCGACTGATGATCTTGCGATGTGTTTAGTATTATTTGCTTGGGCATGTGACCAAACATATTTTAAAGAGTTAACAGATGTAAACATTCGTGCAAAGATGTTTGCAGAAACACAAAAACAATTGGAGTCTGATATGTCACCATTTGGATTTGTAGATAACGGAGTTGATGATCCATATCAAACAAGTGAATATGGTGAAGTTTGGACGACAGTTGATATACCAAAATTAGATGATTGATGTAATTGATACAATATGTAAAGATTCAATATTTAATTTTTCAGAAATAGAAAAAAAAGATATTGATAAATCACTTTCTACATTATCATCTGATACGATAAAAAAAATTTGTGATACATATGATAGAAAAGATGACAATTGGGATTTTGAATTATTAGAATATTTGACTATGAATAAATTATTTAAAGAACATAATATCAAAACAGTAAAATGGTTAGGTGGTGGATCTAACATTGCATTCTTTTTGGCACAATTAGATAATCAAGTAGAATCATGTGTAACTATAGATATCAATTGGAATCCAAATAATTCTTTAATCACTGATAATATTAATAACGAAAAATACAAACAATATATTGATGAATTTAATTACACTGGTGAATACACTTTTAAGAATATTAAAGTTGAAGATGATCAAGATGATTTTGAATATGATTGTATAGTAAATGAAACACCACAATTCAATCCAAAATACTTACCTAGATTATATTTCTTTTTACATAATAGAGATAAACCTTGGTTAGATAAATTACCACAAATAAAAAAGTTTTACGATAAGGAGATGGTTATGCACAGATTGGCGATATATCATGACTGATATAGATTATTATTTTAGACACAATTGGAAACCAGACTATGATAAGTTTGAATTGACTGGTTGGAAATTATTAGATAAGATTGATAAGAATGCACACATTCTTGACATAGGATGTGGATATAATCTTTTCAAAGAACATTTTCCTAATTTATATGGAATAGATCCATACAATGATAAGGCAGATGAAGAAATAAAGTTTGAAGATTATCAACCTCACAAAAACTTTGATGTGTTTTTAGCACTAGGAAGTTTAAATTTTGGTGATGAAAAAACAGTTGACAATCAGATAAAACATCTCTATAATATTACAAAAAAGAATGATGTTATTATTTGGAGACAAAATCCTGGCTTGGGAGATCATCCTTGGCAAGGTGTGGAAGAGATTAAATTTTTTCCATGGTCGAAAGACTATAACGAACATTTCTGTTCGAAATATAATTTTGAATTGAAAACATTTATGAAAGATAAAGGAGATAGATATTATGTCGAGTGGAGTAGGACTTAGTGTTTTAGCAGTATATGGAATCATTGCTTTTGCAATGACATATTACTTTTCTAGAGGATATAACGACAATAAAGTTTCTTTCTTAGTGGCAAGACGAGAACTTGGCACGTTTCAAGGAAGTCTATCAGTCGCCGCCGCATGGTTATGGGCACCTGGTTTGTTTATATCTGCACAACAGGCATATGTCAACGGATTCTATGGATTATTCTGGTTCTGTTTAGGAAACTTTTTAACACTAGGTGCGTTTGCATATTTTGCCAAAAAGATACGAGAAGAGAAACCAGATGGGTTCACATTTTCAGGTTATCTAAAAGAAAGATTCAGTGGAAGGGTGCAAAGTGTATTCGTTATTGAAATGATGATACTTGCTGTGTGTGCCTTTGCCATAAACTTACTTGCAGGTTCAAAAACTGTTGAAACATTGACAGGTTTAAATTACAATGTTGTAACATTTTTGATGGCAGGTATTGCTTTGATGTACTCATTTAGAACTGGTCTAAAAGCAACTGTGATTACAGAGATAATAAAGATTGTCGTTGTATGGACGGGTGTGATTGTATTAGTGCCTTGGGTAATCATGAACGCAGGTGGTTGGGAAACTGTCACTGCTGGATTGAGTGGAATGAAAGATCCTACAATGTGGAGTATATTCTTAGGATTTGGTGCTGCCGCATTCTTAGGTCACATGGGTGGACCATGGGGTGATAATTCATTCTATCAAAGAGCATTTGCAATAAAGAAAGAAAGTATTATTAAATCTTTTGTTATTGCATCATTTATATTCATAGTAATTCCAATCTCTATGGGATTATTAGGATTTGTAGGTGCAGGTGCTGGATTACAGATTGATAATGTAGGAACTACAAACGCATTCGTAATCGCACATTATCTACCTGCCTTCGCAGGTATAATCTTTATGTTTATTGTATTCTCAGGTCTGATCGCTATCTTAGATAGTCAGTTTGCTTCTGTGGCAAACATGACAGGTCATGACATCTACAATAAATTTAAAACTGCAAATGGAAATATCACAGAAATACACTGGGCAAGATATGGAATGATCGCACTTGCAATCGCAGGTTTGATTGTTGCGAATATACCAGGTATGCAACTGTTATACTTATTTTTATTCTTTGCAGTTTTGAGAGCATCCGTATGGTTGCCTTCAATGATCTCTTTACTGAAACCCGATTGGATTACAGAAAGAGGTATGTTTTGGGGAATACTAATCGCCGCAACTGTAGGTGAAGTGTTATTTGTTCTAGGTAAACTAGGATACACAGATACAGCATTCTTAGGAACTATGATTGCAGTATTTGGATCACCAACACTTGCGTTAGGAATATCCAAACTTGAAAAATAATCTTCTTATCTTAACTGGCCCACAAGGTTCTGGTAACCATTTGTGGGCCAAAATCTTTTCATCTCATTCATCAGTGAATGGTTGGAGAATGAAAGATTATTGGCAAGGACATCACACTGAACCATTTAGTCATTGGTGGGAAAATCCAAATTGCATAGAAGATACTGGTCATCTCTATAATTTTACATCTATCTCATGTCCGTATGTAAGAAATAGATATGATACTTTCCCAAAATATGTTGATTTTATTAAGAGTGCAAAAAAGTTTTATAACGTAAAATTATGTTTGATAGGAAGAGACTATAACATAATACAAGAACAACAACGTAGAGTTAGAGGTGGTTTCACAGTTCATCATTTCTTATACGAAATAGACAAAGTTTTATTATTTAAGGATCTTCATTTTATATCCACTGAATTATTATACATGTATAAAAGAGATTATGTGGATTATTTAAGTAGGATATTAGATTTTCCTATTGATACAAATCACATGATAGAAATCGTTGATACAAATAAAAAATATATTAAACATGATTTAGAACCACAACCACTAGATGATGAAGTAAAAAAGGCCATAATAGATTCTGGCCCAGGGTCTAACATTCCAAGACAATTTCGTGATGACTAAAAGTAATTGGGAAGATGCAAAGAAAGAGTTTGTTACGCACATGAATTCATCGGATAAAAAAATACCACTACCGAATAAAAAATATAACATTATTTATGCAGATCCACCTTGGTCTTATCAACCCATGATGAATAGTTCTGCTTCAGATCATTATTCAACAATGTCACTGAATGAAATATGTAACTTACCAATAAAAAAAATAGCCGATGAGAATTGTATTTTATTTATGTGGGTCACATTACCAAAATTGAATGAATTTATGAGAGTGGTAGAGGGTTGGGGTTTTGAATATAAGTCAACTGCCTTTGTGTGGTGTAAGAAAAACAAAAAATCAGATAGTTTTTTTCTAGGGCTTGGTAGGTGGACTAGGGCAAACCCAGAAATTTGTATTTTAGCTACAAGAGGGAAACCTAAAAGAATGTCTGCATCTGTAAGACAATTACAAGTTCATCCTATTGAATATCATTCAAAAAAACCGGATATATTTAGAGATTTGATTTTAGAATTAGTGGGTGATTTACCAAGAATAGAATTGTTTGCTAGGAATAAAACAGAAGGTTGGGATTGTTGGGGTAATGAGGTATGAGTAAAAGTAATTGGGAAGATGCAAAGAAAAGAAGTAATTATCACTTCAATAATGATATCATAGATAAAAATAATATCAAACATATCGGAAAATTTATTGGATCATGGAAAAAAGAAGTTGATGAAGTAATAAATGATGCAAAAAAATTAAATTGGAGTAATAGAAGAGCATCCACAGATAGACCAAACAATGATGTTCAGGCAGAGGAAAATGATCTAATTAACGCAGGTGCTGATCCTAAAATGACGATATATCGTGGACTCACTGATTTTAGTAAGTGTAAAACTATACAAAAAATGAGTGAATATTGGGGATTAGATAAACTGAAAGCAAAAATGCATGTACAATTCACTGGTGAAGTATTGAATATGCATATAGATAAACTATATGATTTAGATGATGATCCTAATAATGTAATTAGAATTATGATAATGTTAGATGATTGGCAACCAGGTCAGTTTCTAATTTACGGAAATCAAGTATTTGATAGGTGGGAAAGTGGTCACATACATTATTTTGATTGGCAAAATTTACCTCATGCAACTGCAAACGCAAGTTTATATCCTAGACCGATGTTAGTTCTGACAGGTGTTATGACGGATAGAACTAGAGAACTTATAAAAGTTCAATCAAATCATTATCTAATTTAATCCAACAATTATGACAAAGTACCTTAGAACCTTCAATAAGAACTGTTATCTCTTCTCTAGAACCATTGATAGCAGTTGTTTTTGATTTCTTGCGTATCTCAGAATCATGAGGATGAAACTTCAAACAGACAGTTTCGGACTCACCACAACTGATACATGATTTATCGGATAGATGATTGTTTAACCATGCGACACGTTTATTGTAATGTCTTCTTGCAACTTTCTTTATCGTCTCTTTGTATTTTTCATAATGTGTCTGCATAATTATATTTATATATACTTAGTATATAAAAAGCATGATTTAGAAAAATTAATTTCTATAAATAATCATGAAATTACAAAGATATAATCTTAATAGGAGACAACCATGCCTAGTACATTCGGCGTTTCACCTGGCGTTCAGGTAAGAGAAGTAGATTTAACGAATGTCGTACCTGCAGTTGCAACATCAATAGGTGCAATCGCTGGACCATTCGAAAAAGGCCCTGTTTCTAGTGTGACTACTATCAGTTCCGAAGAAGAGTTAGTAGAGATTTTCGGTAAACCAAATGCTGACAATTTCGAAGTATTCTTTACAGCTGCAAACTTTCTAGGATATACAAATAACCTAAAAGTAGTTAGAACGGAGTCTGGTGTTTTAAACGCTGGTGCAAACAGTGGAATATTAATCAGAGACACAGATCATTATTTAAATTCATTTGCGGCAGGTCAAGGTTCACACGGTGAGTGGACTGCAAGAACTGCTGGAACATGGGGCAATTCACTTGGTGTTTCATTATGTCCAAGTGCGACTGCATACGAACAAGTTATTAGTTCATCAAGTCAAACAGTTGGTGAGGATGCTGCAGGTTCAACATCTATCGCTGTTGACGATATAGATTTAGCAAATAATGTTATCGCAGTTGGTGACATTGTATCATTCTTCCAAGATTCAGCAGGTGCGACACCTGTGACTGGTGAGACTGGTAAACAATATGAAGTTACTGCTGTTGACACAAGTGCCAACACCATGACAATTAAAAGATTAGATGATCCAAACGGTGGTGGAACACACAATATTATACCTGATAATTCATTTATTAAAAGACGTTGGAGATTTTACGATTTATTCAATGGCGCTCCAGGCACATCATCATACGCAACAAATAATCAAAGAGGAACAAATGATGAACTTCACTTTGTTGTTTATGACAGAACTGGTGCAACCACAGGGTTTTCTGTAGATTCAAACGGACAGAGAACAAACGCAGTTATTGAGACATTCTCAAATTTATCAAAACATCCTAACGCAAAAAATGAATCTGGTTCATCAATTTACTACCCAGACTATGTTTATTCAAACTCAGATTTCATTTATTGGACTGATCATATTTCCTCAGGTTCAAATTGGGGAACTAATCTAACAGGCACAACTGCATTTACAGATGTTGTAAGTGTTGTAGTTGACGAGTTAACTGGTGGCACAGATGATTACGCTGTAACTGCTGGCGAAACAAAAACTGCATATGAAAAGTTTGAAGATGATGCAACTGAAGATGTAAACTTAATTCTTGGTGGTGAGTCATCAATAGTTGCAGATACACAATCTGCATATGATACACATGCAACAATGATTAATGACATCGTAACAGCAAGAAAAGATTGTTTAGGTTTTGTATCACCTCGTAGAGGTGCTGTTGTAGGAGTCACAGACTCAGCAACACAAACTAAAAATGTATCTGAAGATGCTGCAACTGTTCCAAGTTCATCATTCTTAGTTCTTGACAGTGGATACAAATACATGTACGACAAATACAACGATACATTTAGATTTGTACCTTTAAACGGTGACGTTGCTGGAACATGTGCTAGAACTGATGCAGTAGCAGATTCATTCTTCTCACCTGCTGGATATAACAGAGGTAGAATTAGAAATGCAATCAAACTTGCTTACAACCCAAATCAAACACAAAGAGATGAGTTGTACAGAGGAAGAGTCAACCCAGTGATCAATCAACCAGGTCAAGGTGTTGTTCTATTTGGTGATAAAACAGCATTGACAAATCCTTCAGCATTTGATAGAATTAATGTAAGAAGATTGTTTATTCTTTTAGAAAAAGCAATCTCAACAGCTGCTAAATTCCAACTCTTTGAGTTCAACGATGAATTTACAAGAGCTCAATTTAGAAGTTTGATTGAACCTTTCCTAAGAGACGTACAAGGTAGAAGAGGTATCACAGACTTTAGAGTTATAGCAGATGGTACAAATAACACTGGTGAAGTTATTGATAGAAACGAATTTGTCGCAGACATCTTTGTAAAACCAAATAGATCAATCAACTTTATCCAACTAAACTTCGTTGCGACACGAACAGGTGTAGCGTTCACTGAAGTAGCAGGAGCAGTATAATGGCAAACATAGACGATTTTAAAGCTAATCTTGCAGGTGGTGGTGCTCGTGCTAATCAGTTCAGAGTAACTATTACACCTCCAACAGGTATCGCAATTGGTTTAGATGTTAGAAATGCTTCATTCTTATGTAAGGCATCAAACTTACCAGGTCAAACACTTGGTGAGATACCTGTGCCTTTCAGAGGAAGAAATGTATATATCGCAGGTGACAGAGAGTTCGAAACATGGACTACTACTTTCATCAACGATACTACTTTCAATGTAAGAAATGCGATTGAAAGGTGGATGAACGGAATCAATGATTTAGCAGAGAACACAGGTGTTACTTCTGCCACTGATTATCAAGCAGATTTATTTGTCGATCAATTAGACAGAGATGATGCAGTTCTTAAAACTTATATTTTAAGAGCATGTTTTCCACAATCTATCGCACAGATTGATTTATCATACGATACAGTGAATGCATTGGAAGAATTTGAGGTGACTTGGAGATATCAACACTTTGAAACAAGTGGTGTGAACTTCTAATTTACCTACTATAAATAACAGTAGGAGCTTATTATGGCAGAATTATTCGGATTTAAATTCGAGAGAATCAAGGATAGCGATAGTAAAGAAAAATTTACTCAGGCCTCATCTGATGACGGAACAGTCGAAGTCGCAGGTGGGGGCCACTACGCTACTGTCTTAGATCAAGACGGAAGAGACAGAAGTGAGTATGATCTTATCAAGCGTTATCGAGACATATCACAACAACCAGAGTGTGACAGTGCGATTGAGGATATCGTAAACGAGGCAATAGTCTCTAACGAAAGAGATCAATCAGTCAGCATCATACTTGATCAACTTCCATACAGAAAAAATGTTAAAGATAAAATCAGAGAGTGTTTTGATGAAACATTACAACTTTTAGATTTTGATACAAAAGGTCATGACATTTTTAGAAGGTGGTATATTGATGGCAGAATCTATTATCATAAAATTATTGATAATAAAAATCCGAGAGTAGGTATACAAGAAGTAAGATACATTGATCCTAGAAAAATTAAAAAAGTAAAAGAAGTTACAAAACAACCAAAGGCAACAGGGCCAGAACTAATTAAAAAAGCAGTTGACTATTATGTCTATAATGAAAAAGGACATAACATGAATTCAACACAAGGTGTTAGAATATCACCTGATGCAATCACATATTGTGTATCTGGTTTGACTGATGCAAATAAAAATATAGTTTTATCATATCTTCACAAAGCAATCAAACCTGTAAATCAATTAAGAATGATTGAAGACTCACTTGTTATTTACAGAATATCAAGAGCACCAGAGAGAAGAATATTTTACATAGACGTAGGTAATTTACCAAAAGTAAAAGCAGAACAATATCTAAAAGATGTGATGCAAAGATATCGTAACAAACTTGTTTACGATGCAAAGACTGGTGAGATTAGAGATGACAGAAATCACATGTCAATGCTTGAAGATTTTTGGTTACCAAGAAGAGAAGGTGGTAGAGGAACAGAAATATCTACATTACCGGGTGGATCTAACTTAGGTGAGATTGAGGATATAATTTATTTCCAAAGAAAACTTTATCGTTCACTTAATGTTCCAATCTCAAGATTAGAAGCAGAGCAAAACTTTTCTTTAGGTAGAACCACTGAGATCACTAGAGACGAACTTAAATTTTCAAAGTTTGTTCAAAGAATTAGAAAAAAGTTTACACCATTATTCAATGACATTTTAAAAACACAATTAGTTTTAAAAAATGTTATTAACATTGAAGAATGGAATGACATCAAAGAACATATTCAATATGACTTTATGAAAGACGGACATTTTGCTGAGTTGAAAGATGCAGAGATTTTAAGAGAACAACTAGATCAACTTGGTCAAGTCGAAGGTTATGTTGGAACATTTTTCTCAAAACTGTGGGTACAAAAAAATATTCTTAAAATGACAGACTACGAGATTGAGGAAATGAGAAAACAAATAAACATTGAGGCAGGCAATCCACCAGATGAAGGTGGAGTCAATATCGGTGATAACGATGGTATAACAAATGAACCATTAAAGACACAACCAGAACCTCAAGAACCAGAAGGAGATGATAATGAGCAGTAAAGATATAGTTGACGCACTTGCAAAAAGTAAAGCATTAGATGCTGAGGATGCGTTCAAAGATACAATGAAGAACAAAGTTGCAGATGCAATAGAGACAAAAAAAGTTGAAGTAGCACAAAGTTTTGTTAAGAATCACTTACCTGATGAAACACAAAGTGAAACTCAACCTGAAGAAAAGGAAGATGCATAAATTTAACGAATTATATTCATCAATTTTCGAGAAAGATGAACACAAAAAATCAAAATCTTATCGGAAACTTGCGCCAAAAATGAAGAAAGCAGTGGACGAATTGTTTAAAAAGCTTGATACTAAGGGCTCAAATTTCCTAAATAATTTTGAGAAAACTATATCTGATGTCTCAAAAAGGTATCGTGTACCTGAAAAAAAGTTATATGATTATTTTGAGAATGAAGCAATGGATATATTAAAGTAAGGAAAACATGGCAGTAGTAGTACAAACACTAAGAGATTCAGACTTTGAAACAGTAATCAAAGTCACAACAACATCAACAAATTCAGCTGCGAGTATCCTAGATGCTTCTGCCTTAACAGGTGCATCTACCGATCCTAGACTATCATTAGTAGCATGTAGTTGGTCAGTAGGATCACAAACTGATATTTTATTTGATGCAACATCTGACGTTGTTGCGTTATCACTAAATGGTAGTGGTCATTATAATGCATCAGCAGTTGGATTTCCAGCAATCCCTAATAATGCTGGTTCTGGCGTGTCTGGTGACATACTATTAACAAATGGATCTGCATCAGTAGGATTCATTATATTAAAATTTAGAAAGACTTCGGGGTTTGATAACTTAAGCTAATGAATACAGTAAAACTTATAACAGAGGCGAATGATTTTAGTGCATCAAACTATATTATTGAAGAAAAAGATAACGGAAAAAAAGATTACAAAATAAAAGGTATCTTTATGCAATCTAACATAAAGAATAGAAACGGAAGAGTATATCCGAGAGATGTTCTTATGAAAGAAGTAAAGAACTATGATTCTAAGTTCATACAAAAAAACAGAGCGTTTGGTGAACTTGGACACCCAGATGGTCCAACCGTAAATTTAGACAGAGTATCACATATGATCACAAGTCTAAAACCAGAGGGTGATAATTTTATAGGAGAAGCGAAGATAATGTCAACACCTATGGGTGAGATTGTAAAATCACTCATGGATGAAGGTGCGACATTAGGAGTTTCATCAAGAGGTATGGGGAGTTTAGACCAAAGAGGTGGTGTAAACTATGTGAAAAATGATTTTAAACTTGCAACCGCAGGTGATATCGTGGCAGATCCTTCAGCACCTTCCGCCTTCGTAGAGGGTATCATGGAAGGTAAAGAGTGGGTTTGGGATCACGGTTCACTTGTAGAAGCACAAGTTTACGAAATGAAAGAAAGAATTGAAAAAAGAGTTAGAGCAAGACAAAATAAGGAACAAGCATTAGAGTTTGCGAAGTTTCTTAAAATGCTTTAATTTATAAATAATTATGTATAAATATAAAAAAAGGAGAACATCCCCATGGCTAACGAACTAGACAAAACCATTGAGGAATTAGAAGCGGAAGTTTTGGCTGAACTAGAGGAAGCCGCACATGATGCTCCTAAAAAGAATGCTGCTCCTGCCGAACCTATGGTAGCAGCTCCAAAAGATGGTGCAACAAACGTAGAAAAAGGTGCTAAACCTGCCGAGGTAGGTGCCGCTTCTGTTGCTGCTGGGAAATCCGGTAAAGAGATTACGAATGACCCTGCACAAAAAGGCGAAGTAAAACCCGAACCTGCCCCAAAACTCAAAGAAAAGAAGCACAAAGAAGAAGGTATGCATGACTTAAACAAAGAAGGTATGCATAAAATGGAAAAAGTCCATAAAGAAGGTGCTCACGAAGACGATGAGGATAAGGAAAAACTAAAAGCTGGCGCTCACGATAAAGAAGACGAGGCTGATAGTGGCATGGAAGGTATGCACAAAGAAATGGATCATGGCAAAATGAAAGAAGATATGATGAAGGCTATGAAGTCAATGAAAAAAGACGACATGGTTGAGTTATATGCAACTTACATGAAGAACGCTATGAACATGACTAAAGATGAAATGTATAAAGAAATGATGAATGGCATGGATAAAATGTCAAAAGGCAAAATGGAAAAACTTCACGCTGCCTATCATTCAGAAATGGGTCATCCAAACGATGACGAGAAAGATGCAAAGACTGAAGAAAGACTAGCATCTGTAAACGTCAAAGAACACGTTGACGCATTACTATCATCTGATAGCAATCTTTCCGAAGAATTTAAAGTTAAAGCTGCAACAATTTTTGAAACTGCTGTAAAATCCAAGATCAGAGAAGAAATCAAAAGATTAGAGGAAGAATATCAGTCAGAATTAAGAACTGAAGTTGCTGATGTACACGAAACTTTAACAGACAAAGTTGACAACTATTTAAACTATGTCGTTGAAGAGTGGATGAAAGAAAACGAACTTGCTCTTGAGCGTGGTCTCAAAGGCGAAATCGCTGAAGATTTCATCTCAGGTCTAAAAACATTGTTTGAAGATCATTACATCGATGTGCCTGATGAAAAGTACGATGTACTTGAGGCACAAGCTGATAAAATTTCTAAATTAGAAGAGAAGTTAGAAAAAACAATTCAAGAAGTTGTTGAAGCGAAAAAATCTAACGGATCACTAATCAAAGAAAAGGTTATAAAAGATGTAACATCTGATTTAACCGACACAGAAATTGAAAAATTTGAGTCTCTTGCTCAAGATGTAGAATATACTGAAGAGGGTGTATATACTGAGAAGTTAAACACACTTAAAGAATCCTACTTCCCAAAACAGAAGGTTCAAACGGAAACACATGATGAAGTAGAAACTGGCACCGCTGTAGAGGACTTGAATGAAGACGGTTCAATTGCAGCCTATATGTCTGCAATTGGCAGAACAGTCAAGAGTGCGAAATAATAAATAGTAAGATATAAAGAGGAGAGACGAATGTTTCAAACACAAAACTTACAAGAGAAGTGGCAGCCAGTCCTTGAGCATCCCGATTTACCAAAAATTGATGATGCCTACAGACGAGCTGTTACTACTGTCATCTTGGAAAACCAAGAAAAAGCGTTAAGAGAAGACAGAGCGTTCTTAGGTGAAGCTGCACCAACAAACGCAACTGGTTCTTCAATTGACAATTGGGACCCAATCCTAATTTCATTAGTAAGACAATCAATGCCAAATCTTATTGCGTATGATGTCTGTGGTGTTCAGCCAATGACTGGCCCAACAGGTCTTATCTTTGCAATGAGAGCAAGAGCAAAATCACAAGCAGGCGTACAAGCGTTGTTTGACGAGGAAATTCCATTTCTATCAAACCAAGACGCTGCAGGCGACACAGGTGCTGGTGATCAGTCAGGTACTAACCCTGCTGTTCTAAACGATTCACCTGCTGGAACTTACACATCTGCTACTGGTATGACAACTGCACAGGCTGAAGCATTAGGTGATACAACCGATGATGCTTTCGCAGAAATGGCTTTCTCAATCGAGAAGCACACTGTGACTGCTGTTTCAAGAGCTCTAAAAGCAGAATACACAATGGAACTTGCACAAGACTTAAAAGCAATCCATGGTTTAGATGCAGAGACAGAACTTGCAAACATCTTATCAGCAGAAATCTTAACAGAGATCAACAGAGAAGTGATCAGAAATATCTACTTCTCAGCTGTAAAAGGTGCTCAAGTAAACACAACAAACGCAGGTATCTTTGACTTAGACACAGACTCAAACGGTCGTTGGTCAGTTGAAAAGTTCAAAGGACTTCTTTTCGGTCTTGAAAGAGATGCAAACGCAATCGGACAAGAAACACGAAGAGGTAAAGGTAATATCATCATTACATCTGCTGACGTTGCTTCTGCTTTACAAATGGCTGGTGTTCTAGATTACACACCTGCATTATCAACTAACTTAAACGTAGATGATACATCAACAACTTTCGCTGGTGTATTAAACGGTAGATACAGAGTATATGTAGATCCATATGCTGCAAACGTATCTGCATCACAATACTACATCGTTGGTTACAAAGGTACATCACCTTATGATGCTGGTATGTTCTATTGCCCATATGTTCCACTACAAATGGTGAGAGCAGTTGGTGAGAACACATTCCAACCAAAGATTGGCTTTAAGACAAGATATGGTATCGCTGCAAACCCATTCCACACAGGTAAGGTTGCTGCATCTACAGATGGTGCGATCTCTATCGATGCTAACTCTAACAAATACTACAGAAGAGTTAAAGTTGCAAACTTAATGTAATCTTACTATATAAAAATTAAGAGGGGGCTTCGGCCCCCTTTTTTATTTCTACTAAATAATATTATGGCCACAGTTCAAAGACAACCAACAACAATGGACTATGTCAGTCCTACACAGTTTAAGTTTACAATAACTCAACTTCCAAAAGTAGAGTTTTTTGTTACCAACTGCAATCTACCTGGTATTAGTCTAGGTGAAACTGTGTTTCCAACACCTTTCAAACCAATACCTGTACAAGGAGACGAACTTACTTTTGATAATCTATCAATAGGTTTCCAAGTATCAGAGAATCTAGAAAACTATATTGAATTACATAACTGGTTATTAGCGATTGGATTTCCTAAGTCAAGACAACAATTTGCAACACATAGAAGTACAACATCAAACACATCGAATACTACAAGAAAAGACACGACAAATGATGTTGGTAAAGTACAATTGCAAACACCTGCTAATCCAATGTTTTCAGATGCAACATTAACAATACTATCAAACAAAAATAATCCTTTAGTTGAAGTAAGATTTGAAGATTTATATCCTACAACTTTATCAGCTTTAGAATTTACACAAGAAGAAACTGATGTTACTTACATAAAAGCAACTTCAGAATTTACATATAAATATTATGAAATAATCACATTGTAATTGACTTTTACATAATATTATGTTAGGATATCGTTATGACCTTAGATGAACTTAAAAAAATAGTAGCAAAAGAATTACCTGTAGATAAAGATCATTTAGATACGGAGTCACTAAGAAACCAAGAACTATACGCAAAATTTATAGATTACAAAACTAACTTTGATTTTTTACTTGCAAAGGCAAAGGGTGAATATAAAGTTTTGTATAAAGAAAAATGGGAATACTATGGTGGAAAGGCAGACGCAAAAGTATATGTTACAAAACCATTTGATCTCAAAGTATTAAAAAATGATTTACATATCTACATAGAATCAGATAAAGATATTATAGATTCAGAAAATAAAATAATTTATTTAGAAACAACAACAAAATATATTGACTATGTTTTAAAATCTATTCAATCAAGAGGGTGGGATATTAAGAATGCAATCGAATGGAAAAAATTCGAAGCCGGAATGGTTTAGTAAAGTTCAACAAATGAGAAATGAGGAAGTTGACTTCCTCTATGAAATGGTTGAACAAACTGAAGGTGACATACTTGAGATAGGTATGGGTGGTTCTACTTTTGCATTTTTAGATGCCACAAAAGATACAGATAGACAAGTTTGGTCAATTGATATGAAAAACAAACTTGAAAAATATTACGATTATATTCCACAAGACTATCAAGAGAGATTAAATTTTATTCAAGCAAATTCACATCAAACAGTATTGCGAAAAGAGTTTGGATTATTATTGATTGATGGTGATCATCATTTTGATGCAGTAAGAAAAGATACAATGTCATTTTGGTCAAACGTAAGTGATGACGGATTAATTTTGTATCATGATTATGATTTAAAAGAAGTAAATCAATTTGTTGATTCATGGATATATGATTTTGAATATGCCTTAGTTCATAAAATACAAAACAATCTCATCGCACTAAAAAAAATATGATCTTCGTACATAAACTAAATGATGTCTACCTTCAGGTAGAGTGTGAACCACATGTCTCAAGAGAGTTAAGTTCATTCTTTGAGTTTGAAGTGCCTGGTGCAAGATTCATGCCTGCATATCGTAATAGAATGTGGGATGGTAAGATTAGATTATTCTCACAAAAAACAAATAAAATTTATGTAGGATTACTTTCATATCTTGAGGATTTTTTCAAAAACAATCAATTAGAATATGTTTTACACGATAATGTAAAAGATGAAAAGACTATAAATGTAAATGATGTAAATGGTTTTGTTAAGTCTTTGAAGATACCTTTTGAGGCAAGAGACTATCAGTTTGATGCGATATGCACTGCGATTGAAAACTCAAGAAGATTATTTTTATCACCGACTGCATCAGGTAAATCATTTATCATTTATTGTTTAGTTCGTTATTATAGAATGATGAACAAAAAAATATTAGTGTTAGTTCCAACAACATCACTTGTAGAACAAATGACAAGTGATTTTATATCATATGGTTGGAACGATAAAAATATTCATAAAGTTTATTCAGGTCATGATAAACAAACAGATAAACCTGTAGTTATATCAACATGGCAATCACTTTACAAACTTCCTAAAAAATACTTTGAACAATATCAATGTGTGTTCGGAGATGAGGCACATACTTTCAAAGCAAAATCACTGACAAACATAATGGAAAAACTTGATGTATGTCCTTATCGTTTTGGATTTACAGGCACACTTGACGGAACTCAAACTCATCGTTTAGTTCTTGAGGGTTTGTTTGGCAAAGTGGAAAAAGTTGTTACGACAAAAGAATTGATAGATAAAAAAACACTTGCACAACTAAACGCAAACTGTGTTATATTAAAGTATAGTGAAGACGAATCAAAACAAATAAAAGATTATAAATATTCTGAAGAAATAAATTTTCTTGTGAGTCACGAAAAAAGAAATAAATTTATCACCAACTTATGTAAAAAATTGAAAGGAAACACTTTGTGTCTATTTCAGTTAGTGGAAAAACATGGTGATGTATTGTATAACATGATGAAAGATGACAATACTTACTATGTACATGGAGGCACAAGTGCTGAGGATAGAGAACAAATTAGAGAGTTGGTTAATAAGTCAAACAATTCTATTATCATCGCTTCGTATGGCACATTCTCTACTGGTGTTAATATTCCTAATCTTCATAACATCGTGTTCGCAAGTCCAAGTAAAAGCAGAATTAGAGTGCTTCAATCCATTGGTCGTGGGTTGCGTAAGTCCAATACTAAAAATTCCGTTTTGATTTATGATATATGCGATGATTTAACACACAAAGCAAAGAAGAATTATACACTATCACACTTTGAAGAAAGAATAAATATATACAATGAGGAAAGTTTCTCATACAAAATAAACACGGTAAACATATGACACAACAAATAATTAAATTCAATTCAGGCGATGAGATAATTTGTAATGTTATTAAAGACGTAGGTGATTACTTATCAATAGAAAACCCAATGAAAATGTATACCGTTCCTCGAGCAACAAAACGAGGCATCGTTGAATCTCTAACACTATCAAGGTGGATGTATCCATACACAGAGCAAAAAATATGTAGAGTAAGAAAAGACTCTATAACAACAATCATGTCTGCATCTGAAGGTTTAAAAACTTTTTATCACAGACAACTTGAACAAGGTGAAAAACAAGAACTAAAAATTCATGATTGGGAAGCAAAAGATTATAATGAAGAGTTTGATGAAGATGAAGTCAAAAAAGTCTTAGAGGCTTTAGAACCTTCAAAGTCTGTTAAGAAAAAAATTCTACATTAAACATCTTTTTTTTCGTTGACTTTTATCCCATAAAGTGATAGATTATTACATGGCAAAAAGTAAGAAAAATCCTCAACATTATGTAGATAATAAAAAACTTTTAGAAGAGATGAAAAAGTTTAAGAAGATGTGTAAGGATGCAGAAGCAGTTGGTGATAACATGCCACCAGTTCCACACTATGTTGGTGAATGTTTTCTAAAGATCGCTAATGGTTTATCATTCAGACCAAACTTCATAAATTATACTTATCGAGATGAAATGATTTCAGACGGAATAGAAAATTGTTTACAGTATGTTTATAATTTTGATCCTAATAAATCTAAAAATCCATTTGCCTACTTCACACAAATAATATATTTTGCATTCGTAAGAAGAATACAAAAAGAAAAAAAACAAACACATATAAAACACAAGATAATAGAAAAAGAAGAGTATCGTACACATGATACTTTACCTATGGATTCTACGAACTATAGTATTCATGGTTTTGATCCTACAATGATATTACCTGATGAACCAGTTTACAAAACAAAAGAGAAAGAAAAAAAACAAGGACAATCAGGTCTTGAGGAGTTTATGGAAGATTAATGAAAGTTGCTATATTATGTGATTCGCACTTTGGTGCAAGAAACGATAATTCTTTTTTTCTAGAATATATGTTACAATTCTACGAGGGAGTATTCTTTCCTTATTTACAACAACACAATATTAAAACTGTAATTCATTTAGGTGACTTAATGGATAGAAGAAAATATGTATCTATCAAAACTGCAAAAGAATTTAGAGAAAGATTCATGTTACCTATAAATCATTTAAAGTTAGACTTTCATTGTCTTGTTGGTAATCACGATATCTTTTTTAAAAATACAAATGATGTCAATTCTTTGAGAGAACTAATTGACGGTAGGTCAGATAAAATTAAAATATATGAAGATCCAACTGATGTTAACATTGGTGGATTAGATATTTTATTCCTACCTTGGATTACACCACAGAATCAAATATACACTGAAGGTATGATAGATTCTACAAATGCCTCTATCGCAATGGGTCATTTAGAGATAAAAGGTTTTCAAATGAATAAGGGTATTGTAAGTGATCATGGTGTTGATAAAACTTTATTCTCAAAGTTTCAATCAGTATTCTCAGGTCACTATCATCATAAGTCAGATGATGGTCAAATATATTATCTTGGAGCGCCTTATGAAATATATTGGAATGATTATAATGATCCAAAAGGATTTCATATATTTGATACAGAAACTTTAGAACTAACAAGAATTTTAAATCCTTTTAGAATGCATGAAAAAATATATTATGATGACACGCAGACAGCATATGAAAATCATGATGTTACACAATACACAAATAAATTTGTAAAGGTAGTAGTTGTAAATAAAAAAGACCTCTACCAGTTTGATAGATTTATGGAAAGACTAATGAAAGCAAACTGTCATGATGTCAAAGTGATTGAAGACTTTTCTGATTTATCTGCTGACTCAGTATCAGATGATATAGTTCAATACGCAGAGGACACAACAACATTGATAAACAAATATGTTGATGAACTTGAAATAGAATTAGATAAAGATAGAATTAAAAGAATCATGAGAGGTTTGTATAACGAGGCTCAAGATTTAGAGATATGATTAATTTTAAGTATGTTCGTTGGAAAAACTTTTTATCAACAGGTAATAACTTTACTGAGATACCTTTAGATAAAAACGCAACAACACTGATAGTTGGCGAAAACGGTGCAGGTAAATCAACGATACTAGATGCGTTATGTTTTTCATTGTTTGGAAAACCTTTTCGAGTGATTAGTAAATCACAATTAGTGAATTCTATTAATGACAGAGAAACAGTTGTTGAAGTTGAGTTTAGTATAGGAACTAAAGAATGGAAGATTGTTAGAGGTATTAGACCAAATACTTTTGAAATATATTGTGATAATGTTTTAATTAATCAAGATGCAAACTCAAGAGATTATCAAAAATTTTTAGAACAAAATGTTTTGAGATTAAACTATAGATCATTTACACAAGTTGTTATTTTAGGATCATCTACGTTTGTACCTTTCATGCAACTCAAAGCATCTCATCGTAGAGAAGTTGTTGAGGAAATACTTGACATAAAAATATTTTCTATTATGGGAATGTTATTAAAACAAAAGATAAAAGATATTGCAGACGAAATAAAAGAGTTGGATTATCAGTTTGAACTTGCAGTGGAAAAGATTGCGATGCAACAAAATTACATTGATGATATGAAAGCAAACAAAGAACAAATCATATCAGATAAACAAGTCACACATAAAAATAATAAAACTGTCTTAGATGAAAGAACTGAAGAGTTTGATTTCATTGGTGATGAAAGTATTGACTTGATGAAACAAGTAGATGATCAAGATGTCGTAAAAAATAAACTACAAAAGTTTAATAATTTAAGAGCGACATTGATTGAAAAACACAAACAGTTGACAAAAGATGCAGAGTTTTTTAAGAACAATGATAACTGCCCAGTATGTTTACAAGACATAGAATCCTCACACAAACAATTAATGTTAACAGATAAAGAAAATAAAATAAAAGAAATAGTTGATGGTGCAACTAAACTTAAAGAAGAATTGACAGATGTTGAAAATAGATTGAACGAGATTAATGACATAATGACAAAAGTTCGTGATAATGAAGTTAGAAGAGCAGAGTTATCATCATCGATTACAGAATTAGAAAAATATAATAAAAAACTAGAAGATGAGATTGCATCATTTGAAGCAGGTTCAGTATCAGAAACAGACATTGATAAATTATCAAATATGAAAGATGAATGCAAGGGTATCGAGAATACTAGGAGTACAAAGAAAGAAGAGAGAACTTATGTACACGCAGCCAGAGATATGTTAGATGATGCAGGTATCAAAACAAAAATCATCAAACAATATCTGCCTATTATGAATCAACTAATTAATAAGTATTTAATGTCAATGGAGTTTTATGTGAACTTTAATCTAGATGAAAACTTTAATGAAACTATTAGATCAAGATTTAGAGATGCGTTTAATTATGCGTCATTTAGTGAAGGTGAAAAAATGCGTATTGATCTTGCGTTACTTTTTACATGGAGAGCGATTGCAAAGATGAAAAATTCTACAAATACAAACCTTTTAATACTTGATGAGATATTTGACAGTTCACTTGATGGTCAAGGAACAGATGAGTTTTTACGAATATTAAATACACTTGATAATGAAAATGTATTTGTGATAAGTCACAAAGGTGATCAACTTGTAGATAAATTTAGAAATAGTATTAAGTTTGAAAAAACACAAAACTTTAGTAGGATAGCATCATGATACATAAAAAAATAAAAAAAATAAAATTGTACATCTTATTATATTGGAATACTTTTTTAAGTCGTTTCAAGAAAGACGAAAAGTATGATGATTTTATTTATGAGGACCCAGATGACATTGACGTGGAACAATTCAAAAATTACAAAGATTGATTTATCTGTAACAAACTTTTGTAACGCAGGTTGTCCTCAATGTGATAGAACAAATCCAAATGGTTGTGGAACAGATGACTGGTTACCACTTACACAATGGTCACTACAAGATTTTAAAAAAGCATTTCCGAAAGACTCATTAAATCAATTAGGAGAGTTACAATTCTGTGGCACTTGGGGTGATCCCATGATGTTAAAAGATATCTATTCAATATGTGAATATATTATTAATGAAAGTAATTGTAACATAGAAATAACTACGAATGGGTCAATCAGAGAAGATACTTTTTATTGGGAGTTAGGGGCACTTTGTGGTGATAGATTAAAAATGTATTTTGATATAGACGGTATAGATCAAGATATGCACAGTCATTATCGTAGAAAAACAAACTTACAAAAAACTTTAAACAATATGGAAATGTTATCAAGAACACTTGCCATACCCATGGCACAAACAGTAGTGTTTGAACATAATAGACCTTATCTAAAACAGATAGAAGAACTTGCAAGAAGTTACGGTGCAATTCACTATAAACACTTTGACTCAAATAGATTTGATTATGGTGATACGTTTAACTTCATTGATGAAAATGGGAAAGAACAAACATTAAGAAAATGACAAATTGTATTGAGTGTGAATGGAAGAATAACAATAGAGTTATAATAAACCCAGATGGTCAAGTATGGCCATGTTGTTATTTAAGTAATCTTGCATACAAATATGATATCAATAATGACGATAGATTATACAAAACTGAAAATGATGGTAAGAATAAACATATCATGAAAGAGTACATGGAACAAAAAGATGAGTATAATATATTTAAAAAACCTTTAGATAAAATATTAAAATCAAAATGGTTTGATAAAACATTACCAGACTCATGGAAAAATTATGATGATGCATACTATAAATGTAAAAGATTTTGCACGGTGACAAAAGATGATTAACATAGGTATATCAGAGGGATATCATGATGCAGGTGTGACAATATTAAATGGTCAAGAGATTGAACATGCATCTCACAGTGAAAGATATAGTCGTATTAAAAATGATAAGTGGATATCAAAGGATCAACTACCTAACGGCATACCTAGAAATGCAGAGACAGCATTCTATGAGTCGCCACTCTTAAAAAACACAAGAAGATTGTTTGCTGGACAAAAGTGGCAATCGACAAAAAGAAAATATAATCATTATTTTAAACATCATCAAACACATGCAGCCGCAGGTTATTATACTGCACCATTCCATGATTGTAATATTATAGTTGTAGATGCGATTGGTGAGTGGGATACAATATCTATATGGGATAACATGAAAAAAATTAAGTCATGGAAGTATCCATATTCTTTAGGATTACTATATTCTGCGATAACTAAAAGAATTGGTTTGAAACCAAATGAAGATGAATATATTACTATGGGCATGTCTGCATATGGCGAACCTATTTACGATTTAGAAAACTTACTATATCAAAATAATCACAGAGGTGTAGGCGATATTTATCCTAACGCACATAATTATGATTTGGCTGCATCAATTCAAGCATTATATGAAAAGAAGTTTTTAGAATTATTAAAATACACAACAAAGAAAAAGTTGATACTTATGGGTGGATGTGCTTTAAACTGTGTTGCAAATAGTAAGATACCAATGGAATATGAAATATGGATTATGCCATCACCTGGCGATGCAGGTTCATCTCTTGGTGCCGCAGCACTTATCAATGGTGCAAGAATAAATTGGAGACATCCGTATCTTGGACATAACATAGTAAGAAGTATAAATCCAAAAGATGTTGTTAAACATTTATTAGATAAAAAATATTGTGGTATCGCAAACGGAAGAGCAGAGTTTGGACCAAGAGCATTAGGTAATCGATCTTTGATTGCTGATCCAAGATCAGATATAAAAGATACAGTGAATGAAATAAAACAAAGACAAAAATACAGACCATTTGCACCTATGATATTAGAAGAATATTTTGATGAATACTTTCATGGTAGAAAAAATAGATACATGCAGTTTGTATCAAAAGCATTACACGATTTTAAGTCAGTTACACACGTTGACGGAACTGCTAGAGTGCAAGTCGTAGAGAAGTCAAATCCGTCTGTAGCCCGCCTTATATTGGAAGAATGGTATGAAAAAACGGGGTGTCCTATGTTATTGAACACTTCTTTAAACATAAAAGGTCAACCAATCGTGAATACTTGGACTGATGCAATTGATTTTATGGAAAAGTACAATGTCAAAGTCTTCTAAGATAATTGTAGGTGGATGTAGTTTTACAGATAAGTTTTATCCTTTCACTGTCAAACCTGTGCCACTACATTTTAAAATGTGGCCTGAATTACTTAGTGATAAAACTAATATTGAAGTAATTAATACTGCAAAGTGTGGAATAGGAAATGAGAGAATATTTCATAACGTGGTATCAGAGATATTTAATAATGATAATATTAAAAAAGTTGTTGTAGCATGGACTGAGTGGACTAGACAAGATTTTTTAGTAAATAACAATTGGGTAACACTCAAACCTAATTTAAAAGTTTCTGCAACATGTAAACCTAAGTATGGTGTCTATGATTTACATGAATTACAAAATTGGTATAATGATGCATTTGGTTCTAGTTATCCAACACCTGAAAATATCGTTAGTAAAAATATACATTTATTTTATTCTTTGTATGCGATATGTAAATCAAGAGACATTGAACTAAGAATGTTTCAAATGATAAATGCATTTAATCGTTATCAAATAAAAGATATTGACTATGAACATGATATTAATCTTGCACAGAAAAGTTTAATTAGTAATCCGATATCAACAGAAATAAATGAAGACATGTTTTGGGGTTGGCCTGCGTTTGGTAAACTAGGAGGCATCGAACTTGTAAGACATTTAGATAGAAACAATAAGTATCATACCATCAGTGATGCAGATCATCACCCTAATGAAGAAACACAGAAAAATATTATGGAGTTTATCTATGAAAATATTTTCTAGTTATGATGATCATATATTTTTCATAGACTTCAATAATTTTTTAAGAGATTATAAAGATAAAAATTTTTCATTCTTCAATACATCAGTCGAAGATAATGATAAACATATAAGTAAACTGTTTGAAAATTATGATTATAATGGTGAACATGTTTTTATACATCTTGGTTATGAACCACATGTGCCAGAAGAAACTGATCCAACATTACTTAATTTACTTTTTGAAAAAGATATTGATCTTGATAAAGTTTACGTCATCACATCAAACCATAATTACAAAGACTCACATCTTAAACATATACACTTTGAATACTATGAATATGCAATGCAACAAATAGTTTTTAAAAATGGAAACTTTAAAAGGTGGGATGTTAGTTTAGATGTAGATGTTGTAAACAAACGACATGATAAAAAATTCTTGTGTTTGAATGGATTTCCACATGATCATCGTAAAGATATAACTAACTTTTTTATTAATAATAATCTGATTGAACAGTCTAGTTACTCATATAAAGATAAAGACATTCACTTAGTTTATGATAAAAAGTTTGATAAGATATATCATAATAATAATACGATAGAAGAAAATCGCATACTTGCATATGATACCAGTTGTAATTTATTATTAGATGAAGAGTTCTCTTATGAAAATAGTGTTTACATCATAACAGAATCTTGTTTTAATAATAATCCACAAATGATGGCAATCACTGAAAAAACATACAAGGCAATGTTATTAAAGATGCCGTTTATTATCATCGGTCAACCTGGCAGTTTAAAATTTTTGAAGAGTTTAGGATATAAAACATTTAATCATATGTGGAGTGAACAGTATGACGATATAAATGATCCATTGACGAGAATGAATAAAATAAAAGAACTTATTTTAAATTTATCTAAAGTAGATTTAAAAACAATAGTATCAGATAATTATGATATACTAGAGTACAACTATAGAAAGTTATTATCAAGAAGACCAGAGAAACCATTACTTGATACACTTTGGAGATTACCATGAAGTATCTAACACATTATGATAACTTTGTTCACTATATTGATTTTAAAAAACTACTGAAAGAATTTGATGATAAAAACTTTACCTTTTTTAATACTAACGCTCATGCATTCTTTATACAAAATCAAAAACATATTAGTGATTTATTTAAAGACTATGAGTACAATGGTGAATATATTTTTATTATGCTTGCATTTGAAATGCATGTAGCAAGTCAATCTGATCCACAAATAATAGAACAATTATTTAAGAAAGATATAGATTTAGATAAGGTTTATGTCATAACAAATAATCACACATTTGCTAATAATTCTCATTTAAAACATATACACTTTGAATTTTTTGAATATGCAATACAACAATGTAATCTTGAACAACCACATTATGATAAATGTAAAAATAATATTGTTATTGATGTTAACAAAAAAAGACATGACAAAAAATTTCTATGTTTAAATGGAAGACCAAAATATTTTAGAAGAAAACTCACAGATTTTTTTATTGATAATGATTTGATAAAAGATTCTAGTTACTCATTTAGAGATGATGATATCACGTTGACATATGATAATAAGTTTAATGATTACTATTATGATGATGATCAAGTGTCAATGAAAAAATGGAAAACAAAAGATTTAAATGTTAATTTAGTTTTTGACGAGGAGTTTTCATATCAAAATAGTATCTATGTTGTGACTGAGTGTTATTTTGATAATGACTTAGAAAACTGTTATATCACTGAGAAAACATTCAAGGCTATGTTGTGGAAAATGCCGTTTATCATAGTTGGTCAACCATATATTTTAAAAGTCCTAAAAAAATTGGGATACAAAACATTTAATCATATGTGGGATGAAGATTATGATTCTATCATTGATCCTCACGATAGAATGAGAAAAATACAACAACTTATTTTAAATCTATCTAAAAGAGACTTAAAAAAATTAATTAGTGAAAACTACGAGATACTTGAACACAATTATAATAATCTAATGTCTAGAAGACCAGAGAAAGAATTACTAGATACGATGAGAAGTTTATCATGAAAATATTATCACAATACGATAGTTTAATATATTATATTGACTTCAAAGATTTTCTTAAAGATTTTAAAGATAAGAATATAACAATATTCAATACATCAACTAGGATAAAGACAAAACATATAAGTGAATTATTTAAAGACTTTCAATACAATGATGAATATATTTTCATTCATATCGGATTTGAAATGCATAGTGCGAAAGATGCTGACCAACAAATCATCAATGAATTATTCAAAAAAGATATTGATCTTGATAAATGTTATGTCATAACAAACAACCCAGGTTATGGAAAAGACTCACATCTTAAAACTATACATTTTGAATATTTTGAATATGCGATGCAACAGTATGATATCAATATAGATGTAAATAAAAAAAGACACGAAAAGAAGTTTTTATGTTTAAATGGAAAACCTGTAACACATAGAAGAGAAATAACGGAGTTCTTTATCGATAATTATTTACTAGACGTATCTAGTTATTCATATAATGATAAAGATTATTCTATTGTTTATGATGAAAAATTTAAGAATATGTATTATGATGATAATAATAATCCCTTGAATATGAAGGAAACTTTTAAAAAAACAAATCAGAATGTAAATCTTATATTTGATGAAGAGTTCTCATATCAAAATAGTATATACATTATTACAGAATGTTTGTTTGAAAGGGAGACTGACAGATATCATTTAAGTGAAAAGACATACAAAGCAATGTTATTAAAGATGCCCTTTATTATGATTGGCCCACCATATTCACTTAGACATTTAAAAAGTTTAGGATACAAAACATTTAATCATATGTGGAATGAGGAATATGATACGATAATCGAACCGTCAGAAAGACTAAATAACATTAAAGAATTAATTTTAAATTTAGCAAAAAGAGATTTAAAGAAATTAGTTGTTGACAATTATGACATTCTTGAATATAATTATAATAATTTAAAAACAAGACAACCAGAGAAAGAATTGTTTGACACTATAAGGAGTTTAAAATGAAAGTAGGATTTGTTGGTTTAGGTAAGTTAGGTAGACCTCTTAGTGATGTTTCATACGAAAAAGGTCACGATGTTACGGGTTTTGATCCTAATGTAACTAACCGTAATCAACCTAGAGAAATAGTTCATGGTTCACTAAAAGAATCTATGAACGATAGAGAGATAGTATTTGTTTGTGTTCCAACACCACACGATGAAGAATATGGTGGAGACAAACCTACAAGTCATTTAGAACCAAAAGATTTTGATTACTCTATACTCATAGAGACACTTACTGAATTAAACACATTTATGACAAAAGAACAAATGATTGTCGTAATGTCAACTGTATTACCAACAACATGTGAAAAAAAATTAATAGACTTAGTTCCTAATACTAATTTTGTTTATAGTCCACAGTTTATCGCACAAGGAACAGTTGCAAAAGATTTTATGGATGCAGAAATGTATCTTGTTGGTGTACAAGAAAAATTATCAGTGGATCAAGAAGTATTTAGACCAAAAAAATTAATTGAATATTACAAATCGATATATGAAGGTACAAATATAAAAATACAAAGTTGTAATCTTAAAGAGGCAGAATGCATTAAAATTTTCTACAATACCTATGTAACACAAAAGATTAATTTTGTAAATATGGTACAAGATGTTGCAGACAAAATGAAAAATACAGATGCAAACTTTATCTGTGATGTTTTATCAAAGTCAACTAAAAGACTTGTAAGTCCAAAGTATATGAAACCTGGTTTAGGTGATGGTGGAAGTTGTCATCCAAGAGATAACATTGCATTAAGATGGTTATCAAAACAATTGGGTTTAGAATATGATTTATTTGGACAAACAATGTTGATAAGGGAAAAACAAGCAGAGACACTTGCAAAAAGAGTGTTGAAAGATCCATCAGGTAAAATTGTTGAGAAGAAAGTCGCATTTACTAGCACAGGTTTCAAAGAAGGTGTAGATAACGAAGACGGAAGTTATATTCTATTAGTTCAACATTATATCAAGGAAAATGGTGGCGAAATCGTGGATATTGAAGACTGCGACATTTTGTTCCAATCGTGGCCAAGTGATAAAACCCCTGAAAACATTGACGTTTTTAATGTATGGGAAGATTATGGGAATGAGAGAATAAACGATAAAATTAACCCTTGACAATAAACCCCCAACCTGTCATTATATAATTAGATGATGACTAAAAAATCCACTATTGCGAAACTTCTCTCAGAAGAGAACATTATTGTTAGACATAAAAAAGCGGATACTGCTTCATTTAATGTTGAAACAAGAGAGTTAGTTTTACCTATATTCAAAGAAGAAATTAGTAATGATGTTTATGACATGTTTGTTTGTCATGAAGTTGGTCATGCATTATATACACCTATGGATTTATTAGAGAGAGGTGTTCATCAAGGTATTAATCATTCTGTTATTAATGTTTTAGAGGATGCTCGTATTGAGAAAATGTTTCAAAAGAAATACCCTGGTTCAGTAAAAAATTTCAAACAAGGTTACAAAGAATTAGTAGAAGGTGACTTCTTCAAATTAAAAGATAAAGATTTATCTAAATTAAATATTATTGATAAGATTAATATCTTTTACAAAACTGGTCTTATTGGTAATGTAAATGAAGAAGAACAAAAATTTATTGACGAAGTTAATACTCTTAAAAGTGTTGAAGACGTAATATCACTTGCCGCAAGATTGTGTGAGTATCACAAAAAACAACAAAAAGATCAAGATGGTGATGGTCAACAAGATCAATCAGGTAATCAACAACAACAAGAAACTGATAGTCAATCTCAATCAGAGTCAAGTGAAGGTCAAGAACAAGTTCAAAGTTCAGAGGGTTCAGAAGAGTCTGTAGAAAAAATTGATGAGGGTGCGTCTGAGTCTGATAGTGGTGAGGAAGAGTCAAAAGATGATTCAAACGATGTAGGATCAAATGGTGCAGGTCTAGGAAATGATGGCGACCTTAAATCATCTACTGATCAAGCGTATCAAAATGCCATGAATAAAAACAATGATACTGATGCAAAAGATAGAATCTATACTCAAACACCTAAAAAATTAAACTTAAATAAATTAATCTATTCTCACAAAGAGATTGCTGACGATTTAATAGAGACATATACAAATAAACATACTGAAGAATTTGAGAATCTCATACACCAAGACTACAAAAAAGTTTTTAATGATAACAAAAAAGTTGTTCAGTACATGGTCAAAGAGTTCGAAATGAAAAAGTCTGCTGATCAATATAAAAGAGCATCTACTTCTAAGACAGGTTCTCTTGATATGACTAAGTTACACAACTATAAATTTGACGAAGACTTATTTGCAAAAATGACTACATTGCCTGGAGCGACTAATCATGGTATGATTATGTATCTTGACTGGTCTGGTTCAATGGCAGATAACATGAGATTTACTTTGATACAGTTATTCAATCTTATTTGGTTTTGTCAGAGAGTAAAAATACCTTATCAAGTTCTTGCGTTTACAGATCGTATTCATACAAGTACACTAAATGAGATTCAAGACGAAGTTATCGGTGATCATAACTTTCAATATTTACGTTTACTTGAATTCTTTTCAAGTGATCAAACAAAACAAGAGACTCAATTAATGATGACTAATTTATTAGGTTTCGCTAGAGACTGGTCAAATGATCGTCCAAGATATGGTGAAAACTATGTTTGGTCTACTTATATTCCTAGAAAATATAATCTTGGTGGCACACCATTAAATGCTGCTTTACTAACTACATACAGAGTCGTTAAAAGATTTCAAGAGAAACACAAAGTACAAAAATTAAATATGGTAATCTTAACTGATGGTGATAGTCATCATCATGAAAATGTATTTACAGAAAGATCAAATTTTTGGAATAATGGTGTCAAAGAACTCAGTAAACAATTGACTCATGGTGATTTTAGTAAAGACATGTTTATTCAGTGTTCAGATACTAAAGTTCAAGCTCAACTTCAACTCTATAAGACTGAGTCTTTCTTAAATTTTGTAAAACTTCAGTTACCTGATATTTCAATAACAGGTTTCTATGTATCAGGTACTGGTAAACAAGGTAGAGTACCTCTTAGAGACATTTGTAGAAAATTTGGATTAAGTGAGTATAGAGATAAAGAAAAGATTGTTGCAATACAAAAAGAATTGAGAGAGAAGAAAGTTGCGATATCAAAAGTCGCTGGATTTGATGAGTATTACATATTACCAAGAGGTCCAAGAGAGACCGATGAAGAACAAGAATTGACATTCAAAAAAGGTGCAAGAGCGGCTGGAATGGCAAGAGAGTTCTTAAAATTTGCTCAGAAAAAGACTTTGAATAGACAATTATTGAATAAATTCATTGAAAAAGTTGCCTAAATTAGGCCTTGACAATATATCAGATTACCTGATATTATATAATTAGATGTTGAAAAAGAGAGGTATATATTATGTTAACACCTAAAAAACAAGAGTTCGTTAATGCGATGTCTAAAGAATATGGCGAAGGTGCCGTAGTCTCTAGATTTGAGATTAATGAGTTCGCATCTAAGAATGGATTTAACAATCCTTCTTGGTTAAAGAAACCACAATACAAATGTGGTCACGGTAAGTATCAGTTACCTACCGAAGAATCAGAGGTTACTCAAGTTGTAAGTAAACCTATTCAACCTGTTCAGACACCTGAACAGACTTCAGTAAATTTAATTGCTAATGCATTCGAAGTTCAAAACTTAGTTCCTTCAAAGTTCGAAGGTTTTGTTCCTTGGGGTCATTACAATACTATCAAACAGATTTCTAAATCTGGTATGTTCTACCCAGTATTTGTTACTGGTCTATCTGGTAACGGTAAAACTTTGATGATCGAACAGATTCACGCTGAGTTAAAGAAAGAACTTATCAGAGTTAACATCACAATCGAAACAGACGAGGACGATTTACTCGGTGGTTTCAGACTTGTTAACGGTGAGACAAAGTTTGTACCTGGGCCTGTTATCGATGCAATGGAAAGAGGTTGTACTCTTTTACTTGATGAGTGTGACTTAGGTTCAAATAAACTTATGTGTTTACAACCTGTCTTAGAAGGTAAAGGTGTTTATCTTAAAAAAGTAAACAAGTGGGTGACACCTAAACAAGGGTTCAATGTGATGGCGACTGCCAACACTAAAGGTAAAGGTTCTGAAGACGGTAGATTTATCGGAACTAATGTTCTTAACGAAGCATTTCTAGAAAGATTTGCAATCACTATCGAGCAACCTTATGCAGACAAAAAAGTCGAGAGTAAGATTGTCATTGGTTCTATGAACAAGTATGGCAAGGTCGATGAGAAGTTTGCAGATAACTTAGTGACTTGGGCAGAGGTTATTAGAAAAACCTTTTACGAAGGTGGAGTTGATGAGATCATCTCTACCAGAAGACTTGATCACGTTGTCAAGGCATATTCAATCTTCAAAGACAAAGTGAAAGCGATTGACCTTTGTGTTGCAAGATTTGATGATGACACTAAAGAGTCATTCTTAAATCTTTACTCTAAGATCGATGCCGGGGTGGATGTATCTGCCCCTACCGAACAAAATGAGATCGAACAAGATGAAAATTTAGAGGAACAAAATTAGGGGGTATAGCTCAGTTGGGAGAGCACTTGATTTGCATTCAAGGGGTCGTGGGTTCGAATCCCTCTACCTCCACCAAGTTTTATATGGGGTTGACATTTGAAAATTAACCCCCATATAAATATACGGAACATGCCGAAAGGGTGTTCAAATTAACTTGCTTAAAAAGGAGAAAACTATGAATGACATTACATTCTTTAATAGGCTAAGGCCTTTCACAATTGGTTTCGATGATATATTTGATACCTTCGAAACTCTTTCAACATCAAACACTTTCAGTAGCACATATCCACCATACGATATTGTAAAAGTAGATGACTACAAGTACAATGTGGAGTTGGCTGTTGCTGGATTTAGCAAAGGTGACATAACAGTCGATTATGCAGATAATACTCTGACAATCGAAAGCAAAAAAGAAACCAAAGAGGAAGAAGACAAATTTATCCACAAAGGTATATCTAAAAGATACTTCAAGAGATCATTTACAATCGCAGACGATGTAGTAGTAAATGGTGCCGAACTCAAAGACGGACTCTTGACTATTGAATTAGAAAAGATATTACCTGAGGGTAAAAAGCCTAAGACTATTGAAATTAAATAGTTTTTTTAATAAAGGGGGTTGACAATAACCCCCTTTTTAGTTTATATTATGTACAAGGAGATTTATTATGGCAAAAGTATTTGATTTACAACCTGGTGGTTTAAAGGACGGTGGTCAAGCAACTTTAAACGAAGAAGAATCTAACAAACTTACAAAAATTTCAGAAACAAATAAAGAACATGATGATACTAATGCAGGTTTAAAAATAGCACAAAGAAATAAGATTGCCGCACATTTTATGCGTGTAGAAATACCTGAACCCATTACTAACGAGATATGGGAGAACAGAGGTGTCATGTTTCAACCTGGCAATGAAGACATCAAAACAAATTTAGGAAATGTATTACATACAATAGCAAAATCATTTATCAAACATAATTATAATCATGATGCAATACCAATTATAGATTTTAATTTATATGAAAACAATACACCACTACAAGATGTTACAATCACAGACGGTTCAGTATTTCAAATGAGGATGACCTTTGATGATGAAGGTGAAACAGTATTTCAATGGGGTGATAAGTATGATGAACATCCATTAAGACCTGATACTTTTGAAACAGTAAAAAGTGAAAGAGGTATGTTATTAATATATCCAAATTATGTAAAAGTAATTGAAGAAAAAAATGTAAAAAATTATATGGAAGTAAACGGAAAGTATATCGCACAAGACAATGAGTGATGTAAATATTTACAATGAAGACAAGTATTTAAAAGAATTGCAAGATTATATTTTAGATACTTACAAACAACACTATTCGAAAAGTAAGTTTCAATCAACACAATTTATTTTAGACAGTGGGCATGGTGAGGGATTTTGTATTGGAAACATTATGAAATACGCTCAAAGGTTTGGAAAGAAAAATGGTAAGAACAGAAATGACTTACTAAAAATCTTGCATTATAGTATGATTGCACTATACAATCTTGATATGGAGTTAAATAATGAAACTGAATAGTGGAACTTTGAATGTACTAAAAAACTTCGCAACAATTAATCAGAATTTAATGATTAAAGAAGGTAGTACAATAACAACGATGTCTGCAATGAAAAACATTGTGGCAAAAGTAAATGTTGAAGAAACATTTCCTAAACAAATAGCAATATATGATTTGAATGAATTTTTATCATCTACAAGTTTATTCAAACAACCTGTTATAGATTTTGATGATCAACATCTAACAATTAAAGAAGAGAATAGTAAAGGTCAAAAGTTAAAATACTTTTACTCTGATCCTTCGGTAATTACAACACCAAGTAAAATGATAACTATGCCTTCAGTTGATGTCACATTTGAATTGACAAGTGATGATCTAAATCAACTTAAAAAGGCTGCGTCTGTAATACAAGCACCTGACTTAGTATTTGAAAAGAATGATGAAGGTAGTTTTCTTACAGTCAAAGATAAGAAAAATGACACTGCAAATAACTTTTCATTAGAAGTAAATCAATCTTCGCAAGGTGCAAAGTTTCAATTCTTTTTCAAAGTAGAAAACTTAAAATTATTACCCGGTTCATACGATGTGTCTATTTCATCAAAAAATATCAGTCACTTCAAATCTAAAACAGATAATGTAGAGTATTGGATTGCACTTGAACCCGAATCAACTTATGAGGTTTAAGTCATGGATACATTTCTGTGGGTTGAGAAGTATCGACCTAAAACTGTAAAAGATTGTATCTTACCTAAAAAATTAAAGGATACATTTCAAGAGTTTGTCAAAGACAAACATATTCCTAATTTAATTTTATCTGGTTCTGCTGGAACTGGCAAAACGACTATTGCAAAAGCAATGGTTGAACAGATTGGTTCTACTTGGATGATGATAAACGGATCAGAAGAATCTGGTATCGATGTTCTTAGAACTAAGATAAAAAACTTTGCATCAACTGTTTCATTAGAGGGTGGAAGAAAATATATCATATTAGATGAGGCAGATTATCTAAATCCACAATCAACACAACCTGCTCTTCGTGGTTTCATGGAAGAGTTTCACAAGAACTGTGGTTTTATTCTCACATGTAATTATAAAAATAGACTGATTGATCCCTTACAATCAAGATGTTCTAATATAGATTTTACAATTAGAAATGGTGAAAGAGTAAAACTTGCAGATAAGTTTTATAAAAGAGTTCTTGATATTCTAAAGGATGAAAAGATAAAGTTTAATCCACCTGCTGTTGCAGAATTAATCACTGCTCATTTTCCCGATTGGCGTAGAGTTTTAAATGAGTTACAAAGATATTCTGCGTCTGGTCAAATAGATGCAGGTATATTAATTAATATTAGTAATGAAAACATAAAAGAGTTGATGACATTTGTTAAGAATAAAGAGTTTACAAATGTTCGTAAATGGATTGTAAATAATCTTGACAATGATTCAACTAGAATTTTTAGAACGATATATGATTCTCTTTATGATACTATTGATCATTCTACTATTCCACATGCAGTTGTAATACTTGGTGACTATCAATATAAGTCAGCGTTTGTTGCTGATCAAGAGATAAATCTTTTGGCATGTATGACTGAGTTGATGTCACAGGTAAAGTTCAAATGAACAAAGAATATGAATCAGTAGATAAGTTTGAAAAAACAATAGCAGATTTTTTTGGTGCTCCATATGCAGTTGCCACGGATTGTTGCACAAATGCTTTAGAACTTTCTATAAGAATTACAGACTATGCTAATATTAAAATACCTCTTCATACTTATGTTTCTGTTCCTTACATGTTGATGAAAAATGGTTGGCAGTTTACATTTACAAATGAAAAGTGGAAAGGTTATTATAATTTAACTGATAGAGTTATTGATGCAGCTGTATATTGGAAAAAAGATGGTTACATACCAGGCACTTTAATGTGTCACAGTTTTTTTAAAAGTAAACATTTATCGACTGATAGAGGTGGCATAATATTACTAGACGACAAAGATAAATATGATGACCTAATAAAATTAGTTTATGATGGCAGAGATAGAAGTGACATACCTTTCTACAAACAAAAGTGTGGATTTGGTTATCACTATTACATGACATCTGAAAATGCTAAGTTAGGATTACAAAATTTTGAGAAAGTAAAGGATAAAGATCCAATAGAGAAAAATTGGGATTGGTATACACCAGTCAATCAATACTCTACAGAATTTGATAATTTATTATGATTGCAGTTATCGGCACAGGTTATTGGGGTAGTAAAATAGTTTCTATTCTAGAAAATAAAAATCTTGAAGTAGAAAAAATCGATATTGATGATGATATCACAAAGATAAAATCCAATAATGTAGTTATATCTACACCTGCTCGAACTCACAAAGACATAGTTAAAACAATGTTAGAACTAAGTAAAAATGTTTTAGTAGAGAAACCTGCATTTATTAATATGAAAGAGTGTGATGAAATTGAAACTGTTCTTAAAAAAAGTAAAGGTAAATTTATGTGTGGCCATTTGTTCGTGCATAATCCAAACTTAGATAAATTTAAAAATATGGATATCTCTCACATAGAGTTCAGAAGATTAAATATGGGCAAAGCACAAGATGATATTAATCCTATTATACATTTAGCATCACACGATATATCAATACTAGATTATTTGATAGGTGATATACCAAAAAAAGTTAAATCAACTTCATATTGTATTTCTAAAAAAACACAACCTGACTATGTTACAATTGATTTGATATATAAAAACACAACTGCACAAATACAAGTGGGTTGGTACTACAATGAAAAGATTAGAAATGTAAAAATTTTTAGTAAAGATAATGTAATTGACTTAGAGGATCAAAGTAATCTTTTAGATATATCTTTATCAAAATTTATTTCTTACTGTGAAGACGACATTGAACCTGTCACTAATTTTGAACATACAAAAAGAGTGACACAAATATTGGATATGATACAAAATGAAAACATTATTATTAGTTCAGAGTAATATTGGCAAGGGTCATCATGCTCGTGTAGATGCATTTGCTGACTATATCAATGATAAATTAGTTATTACAAAACCATTTACTGGTGATGGCAAAGACACAGAGTTTTTTGACATGCACAATAATGATATTTTTTTACAATATCTTGAGTATAACCCAGATGTGATAATTACAGAGGGATTCCCTTTTGGACGACATGGATGGCATCCACGATTTAATCCCAAAATGAAACATGGTGGAATAGTTGATATTTTACAAAATGCAAAAGAACAATCAAAGAAAATCTACTCTTTAGAAAGAGACATACCTTATGTGCATCCAAAAGATTCTTCATTTCACGCAGAAATATTAAATGAATATTATAATAGTGTAATATTCCACACTGATAATAGTTTCATTGATCCAAAACAATTTTTTCACAATCCAATCATAGATGTTCCGTTTATATCCACAAATGGATATGTCACAAAACCATTTGATTATAATACAAATAGAAATGGCGTTTTAGTGTCTAGTGGAGATTGGTATCCACAAACGGAACACATTTATAATACTGCAATCGAATTAAAAAAGAGGATTGGTGGAACATGGACTTTTATTATCGGTGATAAGACATCTAATGAAATGATAGATAAATTAAAAAAAGAAAAAGTAAATATTGTTCCTAGACCAGATGTAAATGGATATAGAGTTTTATTGGCATCACATGAAGTATCAATTAGTCAGTTTGGTGCCATGTCTTTTATTGATATTAATATTACAAAAACACCTGCGGTCATGATACCAAATCCGTTACCAAAAGCAAATACTTCAATATATGATGAAGAGGGTAATGAGATAAATCAAGAAGAATGGTTTAGGGCAGAAAGATATTCTAGGTTTGGTGGTGGTATAATTTTAAATTATGAGACTATATGTGCTGACACAATGAATGGTTGCATAGATTTATGTAGAACACTTAAACCAAAAAAACTTAATATGAACGGAAGTGAGTTTGTAAAAACTTTATTTAATAATGGGGAAAGCGATGTATGAATTAAAAGAATATTTGAATTCAATAAATTATCAAAAGAATAATTTAATGGAAACAGATGATAATATGTGGGAAAAAAAGTACCCTGCATATGTTGTTAATAAGTGTTTGGCACCATTTGGTGATACAATCATGTTAGTAAATGAAATGAATAGATTGCATCATTTAGATAACAAATTACAGTATGATTTTTTACTAAATAGTGTGAGGACTCGAAAAAGATTTGCACCGTGGATGAAGTCAAGCAAATCTAAAAATATCGAGTATGTAAAGGAGTATTATGGTTTTAGTAATGAGAAATCCAAGTCTGCTCTAAGCATACTTAACGATGAACAAATAAAAACTATAAAGGAAAAATTGAATAAAGGCGGACAACATGGAAAACATTAGTTTTAACAAAGACGATATGCTTGAGGTGACTCTTAAAGAGCCTGATGATTTTCTGAAAGTAAGAGAGACACTATCTAGAATAGGTGTTGCATCAAGAAAAGAAAAAAAATTATATCAGTCTTGTCATATTCTTCACAAACAAGGAAAGTATTACATAGTTCACTTCAAAGAATTATTTGCCCTTGATGGTAAAGAAACAAATTTAACAGAAAACGATATAGGAAGAAGAAACAGAATTGCTAGTCTATTGAAAGATTGGGGTTTGATTAATATAAATGGTGAGGTACAAAACATGTCACCACTTAGTCAAATCAAAATTATTAGTTTCAAAGAAAAGTCTGAATGGACTTTAGAAACAAAATATAATATTGGAAAGACTAAAGATGAAAACAGTTTATGATGAATGGTCACCACTTAAAAAAGTTTTAGTTGGAAGCACATTTAAGATAGAAGACATTGATGAAGAATCAAAGAGAAAACTTCTATTCGCATATGAAGAAGATTTAGAACACAGACATAAAAAGTTCGGTGTATTTAAAGACAATCAACAACATGCTTTTCGCATAAGACATATAAAAAATACTATTCAAAGTTTATTTGATATATTCGATGCCCCAACCATTGACTCACTTAAAACAATTCATGACGAAACTAATGAAGACACTAATGCACTAGCTAAAATTTGTGAGGCATACGGCGCTGAAGTTGTCAGACCTAAACTTCAATATGGAATTGAAAGTTTATTAGAACATCCGTTACAGTGTCGAGATGTATTTGGAAAAGTTGGAAATACAATCATTGAAGCATTTGCAGCCTCCCCAAATAGAAGATTTGAAAATTTTCACTATAGAGATGTGATGTTAGACGAATTCAAAGAGGGATCAAGAGTCATATCAATGCCTTATCCTATGTACGAATATGCAGATCACATTGATAAAAAATATGAACATCAAGAGGATTTACTTACAAATAATACAATCGCACATAAAGAAATAGTTCATTTAGATGATCAAAGACAGATTATTGGCGATACTGCTGGTATCTATAAGTGTGGTAAACATATATTTCACACACACGCAAATCCACAACAAAAATTAGATATAGTAGAACACTCTAGAATGTGTATAACGACAAATGGTATAGAGTGGTATAGAAGAGAGTTTCCACAACATGAGTTTGTGTCATTGAATGCATACGGTCATGTTGACGGTAAGTTTGCAATATTAAGACCTGGTTTAGTTTTAACATGGGCAGAGAGATATGTGCCACAAATTATGAAAGATCATAATTGGGATATAATACTAATGGAAGAATCAGCAAACTTTGACGGCAAAACAATTAAAGAGTTATGTGAAGAAAGAGGGTTAAATAAAAAATATCCTTTAGAACATTTGTTTGGTTTATCACAAGAAACTAGATTTGATTGTAACGTATTATCTTTAGATGAGAATACAATAATTACATCAGGTTATGATAAAAATCTTGCAGACAAATTAAAAAAATATAATATTGAAATGATACCATGGGTTAATCGTTGGAATGTATTATTCTCTGGTGGTGCTCATTGTTGTTCAGTTGATTTAGAAAGAGAAGGTAAACTGGTTGACTATTTTTCATAATTATGGTATAGTGATTACATGAGGTTTTATACAAATGTTTCTCAATGGGGAAACAACTTATTACTTAGAGAAGTCATAGATGGCAAAAGAGTAAATCGAAAAGTAAAGTATTCGCCAACTCTTTATTGCCCAGTGATGCGTCAAACAAACTTCAAAACTCTTGAAGGTAAATACGTTACACCTATAAAACATCAAACAATAAAAGATGCGAAAGAGTGGGTTGAACAATACAAAGAACAACCACATTTATTATATGGTAATACACAGTATGCATATTCTTTTTTGTATGAAAACTATCCTAACTTAGATTGGTCATTAGAAAGTATTCTAATTGCAACAATCGATATAGAGGTTGCATGTGAAAATGGTTTTCCAAATCCACAAGATGCAATCGAACCTTTACTTTCAATCACTGTAAAAAATCATTCAAACAAACAAATATTTGTTTGGGGTGTTGGTGATTACAAAACGCATAGGAATGATGTGGCGTATGTAAAGTGTGATAATGAAAAAGAATTAATTTTTGAATTTTTAAAGTTTTGGCAAATGAATCAACCAGATGTTATCACTGGTTGGAATACAGAATTTTTTGACATACCTTATCTTTGCAATCGTATCAAAAAACTTTGTGGTGAGGATGATCTAAAAAAATTATCACCTTGGGGTTCTGTATCATCAAAGACAATCTACTCTATGGGTCGCACACATCAAGTTTATGATATACAAGGTATCGCTGCCTTAGATTACTTTGATTTGTATAGAAAGTTTACATACACAAATCAAGAGTCATATCGTTTAGATCATATTGCATTTGTTGAACTTGGTGAAAGAAAAGACGGAAATCCTTATGACACATTTAGAGATTGGTACACAAATGATTTTCAATCTTTCATTGATTACAATATTACAGACGTTGAGATAGTTGATAAACTTGAAGAGAAAATGAAACTGATTGATTTATGTTTGACTATGGCATATGAAGCAAAAGTAAACTATACAGATGTTTTAGGTTCAGTTAAGTATTGGGATATTCTAATACACAATTATCTAATGGATAAAGGTATAGTTGTGCCACAAAAGATTGATAGAGAGAAATCTGAGAAGTATGAAGGTGCGTATGTAAAAGATCCACAAACGGGTATGCATGAATGGGTTCTTTCATTTGATCTAAACTCATTATATCCACACTTGATAATGCAATATAACATATCACCAGAAACTATGAAAAGTGAAAAGACAGTTCCTAATATGTCAGTTGATAAACTGTTAGATAAAAAAATTGATACATCTGTTTTAAAAAATACAACGATGACACCTAATGGTGCTTTGTTTAGGACTGATAAGAAAGGTTTCTTACCTGAGATGATGCAAAAGATGTATGACGATAGAGTAAGATACAAAAAGGCTTTACTTGATGCAAAACAAACTCTAGAAAATACTAGAGATAAAAAGTATGAAAAGTTAGTTTCTAAATTTAATAATATACAGATGGCAAAAAAGATTGCACTAAACTCAGCATATGGTGCCATAGGAAACAATTGGTTTAGATATTACTCACACACTATGGCAGAGGCAATAACTACTTCTGGTCAACTATCTATTCGTTGGATCGAAAAAAAGATAAACGAATATATGAATAATCTTTTAAAAACTAAAGACAGAGATTATGTTCTTGCGTCTGATACTGATTCAGTTTACATAACATTTGATGCATTGATTGAAAAACTAAAACCAAAAAATCCTATTGACTTTTTAGATAAGATTGCAAAAGAAAAAATTGAACCTTTTATTGATAAGTCTTATCAAGAACTTGCAGACTATCTAAATGCGTTTGAACAAAAGATGCAAATGAAAAGAGAAGTGATTGCAGATAAAGGTATTTGGACTGCAAAGAAAAGATATATTTTAAATGCACATGATATTGAAGGTGTTAGATACAAAGAACCAACATTAAAGATTATGGGAATAGAAGCAGTAAAGTCATCAACGCCTGCACCTTGTCGTAAGAAAATTAAAGAGGCATTAAAAATTATGATGTCTGGTACTGAGAAAGATTTAAATAAATTTATACAAGACTTTCGTGAAGAGTTTCTTACACTTCCACCAGAGGAGATCGCATATCCTAGAAGTGTTAATGGTTTAAGTAAATGGTCTGAGTCTCACACACTTTTTAAAAAAGGTGCTCCGATACATGTCAAAGGTGGAATACTTTACAATCATTTAATAAATAAAAACAAACTAAGTAGGTATTACCCTCTAATACAAGAAGGTGACAAGATTAAATTCTTATATTTAAAACTTCCAAACATATATCAATCATCATCTATATCATTTATTACAAGTCTTCCTAAACAACTTGATTTTAAAGTTGATTATGAATTACAGTTTGAGAAATCATTTATTGAACCACTTAATTTTATTATTGAAAAAATTGGATGGCATGTTGATAGAACTTATGGAACACAAGGAACATTAGAGGACTTTTTTGCATGATACACAAATTACTAGAAACAATAATAACAAAGGAGAGACAAAATGAAACTGAAGTTGCTATTCTCTTATCTGGCGGCGTTGACAGCAACACTTGCCTTTTTACTTCTAACCGTCTCGGTTTAAAAGTACACGGATATTCTTTTCATATAAAAGATAATCCTACTTACGACTCACTAAAAGCACAAGAGGTATGTGAAAAGTTTGGATTTAATTTTACAAGCATTGAAGTGCCAACTGAAAATTTAGTCGAAGACTTTAAAAAGTTGGCACACACATACAGTTGTAAAAAGAAAGTTCAGTTTGAATGCACTTGGCCATTCATGTACATGTACCCTAAAATAAAAGAAAAAGTTATTATATCTGGCGTTGCTGCAGACGGACATTATGGTCTAAGTAAAAAAGCAATGATACATTTTAAACACACTAAACAAAAGTTTGATAAATTTAGAACAGATTATTTTTCATCAGATAATCCAGCAGGTGTTAGACAACTAGAAATGTTAAGTAAAGAATATAACAAAATACTAATCGCACCTTATTTAAATAAAGATGTATTTAATTATTTCATACAATTTGATTGGGATCAGATTAATAAACCATATGAAAAACATTTAATTAGACAACATTTTCATGAGTTTAATGAACTTAAACTTAAAAAACATCTTAATTTACAACTTGTCGCAGAGATACCAACTATATTTGAGAAACTTCTTGACAATAAAGAGATAAACATATATGATAGGAAAAGAATTATGGATGTGTGTCGTGACTGGTCAAAAATAGTTGACAGTAAAGGCACTTTGGAAAACTTTATATGAAATACAAACCTTACTTAATGAAAGACGTATTAGACGGAGAGGCACAAGAAAAGTTTCGTGTCATATCTACTTTCGCAGGTGGTGGTGGAAGTTCCACAGGTTATCGTCTTGCAGGTGGAAAGATACTTGCAATAAATGAGTTTGTTGAGGAAGCAAGAAATACTTACAGAGATAATTATCCAAACACACCTATTCTTGATGGCGATATCAAAGAACTAGAAGGAAAAGATTTTTTAGAGATTGCAAATATAAAAGAAGGTGAACTTGAATTGTTAGACGGATCACCTCCATGTTCAGCATTTAGTATGTGTGGAACACTTGCAAGAGAAGGAACGGTTCATAGTGACGGATTTGGTAAAACTAAATCTTACTCAGACGGAAAGATAGTTACAAACATTGAAGATTTATTCTTTGAGTTTTTAAGAGTTGCAGATAAGATTAGACCAAAGACTATTATTGCAGAAAATGTTGAAGGTCTTACAGTCGGAGAGGCAAAACAATATTTTAATAAAATACAAAATACATTTGAAGACATTGGATATCAAGTAGTTGCAAAAGTGCATGATTGTTCACAGTTTGGAGTTCCACAAAGAAGACGAAGAGTTTTCTTCATGGCAGTTAGAGATGATATTATGGATCAAGTTGGTTTAAATTTTATGACACTATCATCAATATTTCCAAAAGAGAATGAAACAATTACCACTTTACAAGGTGCCTTTGATGGTTTACAATATGATAATGATGAAGTGGAGATGTTAACCAGAATGTGGAAAGAAACAGCATACTACAAACAAACTTGTGTATTGATGCCACGCAACCCAGACAAAGTAATTACAGGCACAGACTATCATCCAAAAGGTTGGCATTTTAATTTAAAGATTGCATCAGAGTTTCATCCGTCACCTACTATTACTGCCATGGGTGCAACAGAAAAAACTGCTGGAGTTTGTCATTGGGAAGAAGACAGAAAGTTTACATTAGGTGAATTGAAAAGAGTAACATCACTACCAGACGATTTTATACTGACAGGTAAGTGGGCTCAGAGATCAGAGAGATGTGGAAGAATGGTGCCATCATTAATGATGAAAGCACTGGCAAGTTCCATGTATGATAATGTTTTAAGGAATATATAATGAACGATTTTACATTTGCACATAGAGAAGAAGGATTTGATAATCACATTGACAAATCCATTAGAGGTTATAAAGAATTATTGAATGATGTTGTATCATTTTCTAGATATTTTGTAGAAGAAAAAACACATGTTCTAGATATTGGATGTTCAACTGGCAAACTAACAAAAGAAATATTTTTACAAAATCATGAACATAAGAATCGTGTCACATACGAAGGTGTTGAATACGCAAAAGGTTTTCAAGAAGACCTTCATAAAAGGTCTGATGAATTATGGAAAATGGTTGAGGAAAGTAAAAATAGATCATTTATTAATTTTAGTGAAAAGGATATAAGAGAATATTCGTTAGGTTACAATAAATATTCTTATATTACATCAATATTTACTTTACAGTTCATGCCTAAAACAGACAGAGAAAAATTGATACGAGACATTTATACAAGTTTAATACCTGGTGGCGCATTTGTCTTTGCAGAAAAAGTTTATTCTCAGAATGCACATATCCAAGACATGTTAACATTTATGTACTACGATTACAAAAGAAAACATTTTGAAGATAAAGACATTTTAGATAAAGAAAACACACTACGACACATGTTGAAACCAAATACTTGGCCCGAAATAAACGAATTCTTGACAAAGGCAGGTTTTAAAGATATACAAGTATTTTGGCGTAATCATAATTTTTTAGGAGCAATAGTAATTAAATGAGTACAGCAGTATTTTTGATTGGATACTTATGTCTAGGTCTACCAGGCGATGTGGAGTGTAAAAACATAGCGTCAAAATTTTTATACGTTGGAATGCAAGACTGTATGATTGCAAAAGAAGAGATATACACAGAATTAAAAGATTTAACTGGGTTACAACTTCAATGCATATCGTCAGACTTGATAGAAAACTATGTAGAATATAGACCAGAGATATTAAATCCAGCAACTACGATAAAAAAATAGGAGTAATTATGGGTACAGATGCAAATGATTTTTTAAAAGAAATTATAAAAACAACTGGCAATGAATATGCTAATCTAGTGGAAGACGGAGTCGAATCAGGTGATGTTGAAAACTTTATCGACACAGGTTCTTATATTTTAAATGGAATGTTAAGTGGTTCACTCTATGGTGGACTTCCACAGAATAAAATAACAGCACTTGCAGGTGAATCTGCAACAGGTAAAACATTTTTTCTTATGGGAATGTGTAAACACTTTTTAGATGCAAACCCAGATGGTGGTGTTGTTTACTTTGAGTCAGAATCAGCAGTAACTAAAAAAATGATCGTTGATAGAGGTATTGATGCATCAAGAATGGTAGTCTTACCTGTTTCAACTGTGCAAGAGTTTAGAACACAGGCAATAAAAGTTCTTGATAGATACATGCAACAAGACGTTGATATTAGAAGACCAATGTTTATGTGTCTTGATTCTCTAGGTATGTTATCTACAACTAAAGAAGTTGAAGATACAGCAGAGGGAAAAGAAACAAGAGATATGACAAGAGCTCAAGTTCTAAAGGCTGCATTTAGAATACTTACACTTAAATTAGGAAAAGCAAAAGTTCCTATGGTCGTCACTAATCATACTTATGATGTTGTTGGATCATATATTCCAATGAAAGAAATGGGTGGTGGTAGTGGACTTAAATATGCCGCAAGTAGTATTGTTTATCTAAGTAAGAAAAAAGAAAAAGACGGAACTGAAGTTATTGGTAATATTATCAAAGCAAAAAATCAAAAGTCTAGACTAACAAAAGAAAACTCAGATTGTGAAGTTAGATTAACATACAATAAAGGACTTGACAAATATTATGGATTACTTCAACTTGCTGAAAAATATGATATATTTAAAAAAGTATCTACGAAGTTTGAATTACCAGATGGTCGAAAAGTATTTGGTAAAACTATAAATGATGATCCACAGTCATACTTCACAGATGAAGTTATGGAAAAACTAGAAGAAGCGGCAATGAAAGAATACTCATATGGAGGCAACAATGAGTGAAATGAAACAAGGTGATTTAGTATCTGTTTTAACACCACATGGTGAATTTGTTGGAAGACTAGAAAAAAATGATGATACAGGCGTACATCTAAGTAATCCAAAAATGATGGTTAGCACTAAAGAAGGAAACATGGGTTTTGCAAGAGGTGTTTGTATGACAGGTGAGGAAAATCCTAAATCAATAATTTTTAGAAGTGGTGGTATTATATTAGTCACACCATCAAATCAAAATATAAACAAAGCATATACTGAAGTTGTAAGTGGATTAGTTACTTGACAAAAAAGAAATTCAGTTATATCGAATCAGCAAACTACCCAGATCAAACTTGCATAGGGATCAACGAGGGAGAGTTTGCTGGTGTAATTTATAAATATGGTAAAGTCACACCAATAGAAAAAGATGATAAATTGACAATGCAATTTGAATATGATATTATAGAAAACAATGCAATACCTAGAGAAAAGTTTGGCGATAATTTTTTTAATTTAATAGGTGATATACTAATGGATATACTTGATGAAAAATATAACACTAACGATACTAGAAAACTTAGTAGCAAATGAAGAATATGCTAGAAAAGTTTTACCATTTTTAAAAGAAGAATACTTTCAAGATAGAAATCAAAGAATTGTATTCAAAGAGATAAGTTCTTTTGCACTAAAGTATTCTAAACTTCCAACAAAGACATCTCTAGAAGTTGAACTTGATAACCGAAAAGATTTAACTGAACAACAATATAAAGACATAACAAATATTGTTAGCAACTTTACAGAGGATGCAGTTGATATAGAGTGGTTGACTGACACTACCGAAAAGTTCTGTAAAGATAGGGCAATCTACAATGCCGTCGTGGACGGAATCTCTATTATTGAAGGTAGAGATTCCACACGAAAGCCTGATGCACTTCCAAGTCTTTTGACAGATGCATTATCTGTTTCTTTTGATAATAGAGTTGGTCATGATTACATAGAGGATGCATCAGATAGATTTGAATACTTACATCGAAAAGAAGAACGCATTCCATTTGATTTAGAATACTTTAATAAAATTACAAAGGGTGGACTTCCACAAAAAACATTAAACATTGCACTTGCAGGTACAGGTGTCGGTAAGTCTTTGTTTATGTGTCACATGGCTGCAAACTGCATCAATCAAGGAAGGAATGTATTATACATTACTTTAGAGATGGCAGAGGAAAGAATCGCAGAGAGAATAGATGCGAATCTTATGAATGTAAGTATGGATGCACTGCAAGATTTACCTAAACCAATGTATGATGATAAGATTGAAAAGATTATGAATAAAGTAAAAGGTAAACTTATTATCAAAGAATATCCAACAGCATCAGCACACACTAATCATTTTCGTTCATTACTACAAGAACTATCAATAAAGAAAAGTTTTAAACCAGAGATAATCTTTGTAGATTACTTAAATATATGTGCTTCTAGTCGATTTAAGGGGGGCTCAAACATAAATTCATACACACTTATAAAATCTATCGCAGAAGAATTAAGGGGTCTAGCAGTCGAAAATAACGTGCCTATCGTGTCTGCTACACAAACAACTAGAGGTGGATATGTGTCAACTGATATTGGACTTGAAGATACATCAGAGTCATTTGGATTACCTGCGACAGCAGACTTTATGTTTGCATTGATATCAACTGAAGAAATGGAAGAATTACAACAAATTACAGTCAAACAACTAAAAAATAGATACAATGATCCTACTGTAAACAAAAGATTTGTTTTAGGAATAGATAGATCAAGAATGAAACTGTATGATGTTGAACTAAAAGCACAATCTGATCTTGTAGATAGTGGCCAAGAGGAAGAAATACCTGTACTAGATAAGACTACCAGTGGAGAAAGGTATGCCAAGTTCCAAGAAATTAAAGTCTAGATATTATGTTGATATGGATGATTCTAACTTAAATTATCCTTATAACTGTGTTGATGTATTAACAAATGAGGTGGTATGGAACTTTGAGTTTGAAGATGATGCACTTGAATGGTGTCAAAGACAAAACAAGAAACCTACGTTTGGTAAGGATAGGATACCCCCACATATGAGGATGTATAAAACATAAATATATGAGTATTAAATGGGGGAGCGATGTCTATTAGAAAGTTTGTACAACAAGTAAGGCCTAGAGAACAATCATATAAACCCAAACTAATTATTGTCGAAGAACTTCTTGCTGAAGAAGAACTTCCAAAAGATATTATGAGGGGTTTAAGTTATGAGAAGTCTGAGAAACAATCTACATCTAAAAGAGATGTTTATATTGTTCGTTCATCAGATAGGGAAACTGATAGAGATGAAATACTAAGAAATCTAAATCAAGCAGGCATTAAGGCATCTCTTGGAACAAGTTCATCATCAGTTGATCCGATTGATGGCATTTATCAAAACAGAAACTTTAGAATTTTTGTAAAACCATTATCTGGTGGTATGGGTGAAACTACATTAAACTCTAGTATCACAGAGTTATTTCCCTTAATCGCATTCGAAAAAAAATATAATCCAAAAGATATCATATCATTTCATCAATTTTTACTAGGTGTTGATGTTTCAAAACTTAAATGTGTTGGCCCAAAAGATATTAAAGCGGCAGAGGAAACAATAAACAAAGCAGATACATCCACTAAGTTTAAAGAAAAAATGGCAAACGCTATTGGTGTTCTTAAATACATTCAACAAGAAGATAAAAATAAAAAGATAAAAAGTTTGTTTTGGGGATACAGAGCAAAGCCTGCAGGTGTGCCTAGTAAACACCCAGGTGATATGTTTATTACTTACAACGATAACAAAATTTTAGGTGTTAGTTTGAAAGCAGGTGGAAAGAAAACATCTGAACCACAATTAAACACTTATATAGGAAAAGTTTTTGATGAGTTCAAAGATAGAAACTATGGTAAACTAATGTCATTGGCATACAAAACAGTTTACTCTAAAATACCAGGTATGCCACCTGAGAGATCATTTATTAGAGATAGAAAAACAAAAGATATATTAAGAAACTTTGATAGAAAAAATAATGCACAATATGAAAAATTTTACAATGATTACCTTGAGATTATGAGACAAGGAATAGTCAAATTATTTAATAAAAATAAAGATAATACAATAAAATATATTAAAACAAATATACTTAGAGATGCACCTGATGTTCCTACTATAGTGATTAAAGCAGTTGGTAGTGATTACGAAGAAGTAACAGATAAAGATCAACTAGGTGTTTTTTTACCACAAGTAAAATTTATTAAGGCAACATCATCTCAATCATCTAAACAAAATTGGTTCATAGAATTGACATCTGGCCCAGATACTTTAAAAATGAGTATGTCTATTCGAACAAATAAATCAGGTCATGCTGGATTAAAAAAGTTAGGTCAATTTAGTCTTGCAGTAAAATACAATGGATTGTCAAAAAAATGATACAATTTTTAGAAGAACAAGCAGGTAAGAACTTACATTTAGAACACATCGAGGATGAAATAATTAACTTTGGTGTACCAGGTGGAAGAGGCGCAATAAACTTTTTAAGGAGTTTAAGAGATATGTTAGCAGGTGCGAGTAGATCATCTGTAAATATGACTGTTAAATGGGATGGCGCACCAGCAATATTCGCAGGTATAGACCCAGAGGACGGAAAGTTTTTTGTTGCAAAGAAGTCAGTATTCAACGTAAATCCAAAGTTATATAAGACAAACGCAGAGATTGATGCAGATTTATCTGGTGAACTAAATGCAAAATTTAAAGTTGCACTAAAAGAGTTTGCTAAATTAGGTATCAAAGGAGTTCTTCAAGGTGATCTTATGTTTACTAATGATCTTGAAACAGATACAATAGATGGTGAAAAAGTTTATACATTTCAACCAAACACCATAGTTTACGCAGTGCCAGTTGATTCTGATTTAGGAAAGATTATGAAAAAAGCAAAGATAGGAGTTGTATGGCATACAACATACTCTGGCAAATCATTACCTGATATGAAGGCATCTTTTGGTGCTAACATTAATAATTTAAATAAGTCTGCTTCGGTTTGGATGGATGATGCAACATATAAAGATGTATCAGGTAAAGCAAAATTCAATGCAAAAGAAACTGCGATGGTAACTAAAACTTTATCAGATGTTGGTAAGACATTTCAAAGAATAGATGCAACAATGTTGAAAAAATTTTTAAGATTACAAGAGTCAATGACTGGTGCATTGGCAGGTGCCTCTTACAAAACATATACAAATAGTAAAGTTAGAAGAGGACAAAAAGTAAAGAATGCAAATAGACATGCCGCAGAATATGTAAATTGGATACAAGACTCTGTAAAAAAACAGATTGATAAAGTAAAAACACCTGCTGGCAAGAAAAAATACGAGAATATTTCCAAACAATATACTATAGAAGTAAAAAAACATGTGAGAAACTTGACAGAAGTTGTAAAGTTTCAAAACTTTATGATAGATGCGAAAATGCAAATTGTTAGAAAACTAAATAGTGTTAAACAATTAACAGGCACTTTTATACGAACTGATAATGGATATAAAGTGGTTAACCCAGAGGGTTATGTTGCAATAGATAGAGTGTCAGGTAATGCTGTGAAATTAGTCGATAGAATGGAATTTTCGTTTAATAATTTCACTGCGATAAAGGCATGGGATAGATGAAAACAATAAAAGAATTATTAGAAGAACTCAAAGAACGAGTCGTATCAGTCGCACAAAGAAGAAAGATTGGTAGAAGAATGGCTCGCCTCGCAAAAACATCAGCATTTAAAGCCAAAAGAGAAAGAGCAATGAAAAAGATTGCTTCGCCTATGAAACAACGTGTTAAGGCAACTAAGATGGCAAGAAAACTTATCCGTAAAAAATTCTATCCAAAATATGATCAAATGTCGCCCATGCAAAAAATGAAAATAGATCAAATGGTAAACGCAAAGTATGGAGGTGCCATTGATAAGATCGCAAAAAGAAGTTTAATCAAAGTTAAAAAAGCAGAGATTGAAAAAGTCAAAAGGGCAAGACAGAAAAAGGATGATTAAAAAATTTAATGCGTATGAACAACCGGGCAAATCAGTTGTATTTGCATTTGGTAGATTCAATCCACCTACTACAGGTCATGAAAAACTAATTAATAAGACTAAACAAGTCGCAGGTTCTGACGAATACAGAATATATCCTAGTTTTTCACAAAATCAAAACAAAGATCCTTTACCACATGCACTTAAAGTAGCATATATGAGAAAAATGTTTCCAAGACATAAAAGAAGTATTATTGCAGACAAAGGTGCTATCACTGCGATTGATATTGCAACAAAACTATACAATCAAGGATATAGAAATCTAAAAATGGTTGCAGGTTCTGATAGAGTAAAAGAGTTTGAAACTTTACTAAAAAAATATAACGGAGTTGAAGGAAAGAGACACGGATTTTACAAGTTTGATAACATTGATGTAGTATCTGCTGGGGAAAGAGACCCAGATGCAGAGGGAGTATCAGGTATGTCAGCATCTAAGATGAGGTATCATGCAAACAAAGGTGAGTATGATGATTTCGCTGATGGTTTGCCTAGAGGATTTAAAGACGGAAGAAAATTGTTCAGAGATGTTAGAAAATACATGGGCATCAGAGAACAGAAAGATATGGGTGTCATGAACGAATATGAACAACTAAGAGATAGATATCTTACTGGCGAGATATGGAAGATTGGTGATTTAGTTGAGGCAAAAGGTATCGAAGGAAAAATTATTCAAAGAGGAACAAACTATATTACGTTTAATGATAGTCAAGGTAAAGTTCACAAGGCGTGGTTGCATGAAATAAAAGTAGAACAAAAAGAAATAACACCTGTCAAACAAGACAAAGATGTAAAAGATAAACCAGGCACACAACCTGCAAAATATTATTCTGGTGTCAAAAAGAAAACTAAAGACGCAAGGGCTGCTCATTTTAGAAAGGGTGCAAAAATGGATGATGATAATCCAGCCGCATACAAACCAGCACCAGGTGATTCAAAAGGTAAAACAAAACCATCTCAATATACAAAGAAGTTTAAAAGAATGTTTGGTGACTCATATGATATTGGAAAAGATTATGGTGATCATACAAGATCCGTTACACCGGGTGAAAATAAAAAATTAACAAAAGAAGATATTGAAGAATGGTATAAAAAAGAAGAGATACATGAAAAGTATGAACTAAAATATGGAGATGATTGGTATATCAAACTAACAGAAACATATAACAAACTACTTGAAAAGGTTGAAGTTGTTCATGATAATTGTGGCACACCTGATTGTTGCGGCGAATGTGCTGATGCAAATATCACTGAACAAAAGAAAGAACCATTAGATAGATTTGGCACATTTATATTAAGAAATGCATGGGGTGAGATAACAGAGGCTGCAGAATATCAAGGAAAAAAAGTAAAATTAAATGATCCTATTCGTACAAGTGAAAATCCAAATAAAAAATTTAAAGTTTATGTAAAGAACGAAAAGGGTAAAGTGGTTGTTGTTCGTTTTGGTGATCCAAATTTAGAAATAAAAAGAGATGACCCTGCAAGAAGAAAGTCATTTAGAGCAAGACATAATTGTGATAACCCAGGGCCAAAAACAAAGGCTAGATATTGGAGTTGTCAACAATGGAGAGCAGGTGCAAAGGTAGATAACTAATGCAAGAACTAGGTCAATTTATGTCTCTTGTATCAGACGAAAAAGATAAAGCAAAAAAGATACAAGAAGAAAAAGATAGAAGATTTAAACCTCGTGTGTCTGTAGGACAGTCACTATCAGATTTTTTTAATCTTATATCTGAAGCACCTAGAATCCCTAGAAAAAAAGGACAACCTGCAGGTTCTGATAAACACTCTGATTTATATACAGACGAAAATCCAAAAGGAACAATACATGGTTTAGGATTTAAAGACGTTGAAACTGCAAGAGCATCTGTAAAAAAAATTATAAATTCTGGTAGATCACACGCACATAAAATACAAGCTGCAATTGCAATGGAACAAAGAGCAAGAGTCATGGGAAAAACAGCAGAGGCCGCTGTATATCGTAGATATATTGAGAAGATGAAAAAGAAAACTAAGGAAATGAGAAAAGAAGAAGATGAACCAAAGATCATTGAGAAACATTTCACTAGAGAAATTGTAAGAGAAGTGCCAGTTGAAAAGAAACAAGAGTTTACAAAAGAAGACAATGCACAAAGGATTGACGTGTTAAAAACATTTTTTGAAAGACTAGACAGTTTTGAACAAAACTTAGAGAAAAGAGAACTGGCTCATAAGATGAAAAGTTATTTACCAGAACAACCAGAACAAAACGAACTAACAAAATTAAAAGAAGATTTTAGACAATTTAAAAATATTATATCACAACAAATGGCAACAATAGGAGGCGGTGGCGCAGTAAGACTGCAAGACTTGGACGATGTTGATACATCATCACTTGGTAATGGAAAATTTTTAGTATTTAATTCCTCTTCAGGTAAACTAGAATTTACAGATCAAGTGGATGGTAATTAATGGCTCTAAAAATAAAATTAAAAAGAATTGCAGGTACTCCAACAACTTCTAATTTAGAGGATGGTGAGATAGCACATAATACAAGTGCAAATACACTTCATGTTAGAATCGGTGATACAATACACACCGTCGGTGGAAGTGGTGGAGGTGGTGGTGGATCAATTGATTTATCAGCAGTTGATCAAGATATCATACCTGACGGAAACGGCACAAGAAATTTAGGAAGTGCATCTAAAAGATTTGGCGATTTATTTTTGTCTGGTGATACTTTGAATTTAGGTGGTGCAACAATAAGTTCAGACGGAACAGTTATTACAATACCTAATGATTCAAAAGATGCAGACGGAAATAAAATTGCAATATCTGATACAGAGGGAACACCAGTAAGAAAAGTACCAGTGTTTACTGCATCAGGTGGATTAAGTTCTGCGGCAGTGACTTTGACTATGAAGGCATCAGCATCAAGAACAAGAGTATTTAATGGTTTGAAACTAGCAAATGGGAGTGATTTATCAGCAACTCAACAAACACAACTTTTTGAGTTCTAGGAATAAATAAAAATATGAGTAGTAAAACACCAGTAAGAGTCGTCTTTGACGGAAGTAATAATGCAACAGGTTTGGCTGAGTTTCAGTCAGGCGAGTTCATACCTTTATCAGCAGGTGGTATTGGTGCATCATTATCAATTGGAACAGCAGGTCAAGTTTTAAAAGTAAACTCTGGTGCGTCTGCTTTAGAATTTGGTAATGTTGAAGCGATATTAAACATTGACGGATTAACAGACGGATCAGGTATTACTATTGCTGACAGTGATGATTTTGCAATATCTGACGCTGGAACTGAAAAGAAAGTTAATGCATCTCAGATTTCTACATATGTTCAAGGAACTATAAGTGGTGATATAACAATATCAGGTGGAACTGCAGCCATTGGATCTGGTGTTATCGTTAACGCAGACATAAACTCAAGTGCGGCTATCGCTGATAGTAAACTTGATACGATATCTACAGCAGGTAAAGTATCACTATCTGCTTTAGAGATAGATGGTGGAACAGACATAGGTGCAGCCTTAACAACATCAGATTTAATAGTTGTTGATGACGGTGCAGGTGGTACAAACAGAAAAGCTGCATTATCAAGATTAGTTACACTTATGGAATCAGAGATAGATGCCATAGGTGGTAATCTAACAATAACAGGTAACCTTACTGTTAACGGATCAACGACAACTGTATCTACAACAAACACTGTAGTCTCTGATAAATTACTTGAACTTGCAAACGGACAAACAGGCACACCATCAGGTGACATTGGTCTTGTTATGGAAAGAGGAAGTTCTGATAATGCATTTATAGGATTCGATGAATCTGCTGATAAATTTATAGTTGGAACAGGTTCGTTCACAGGTTCATCTACTGGCGATCTAACAGTGACAACTGGCACATTAGTTGCAAACGTGGAAGGAAATGTAACAGGTAATGTGACAGGTAACGTAAGTGGCACAGCTGCTACAGTCACAGGTGCAGCCCAGTCAAATATTACATCAGTTGGTACTCTCACTACTCTTACAGTTGATAATGTAATTGTAAATGGAACAACCATTGGTCATACAGATGACACTGATTTAATTACACTTGCAGATGGTATCGCAACTGTGGCAGGTGAGTTATCAGTAACAACTTTAGACATTGGTGGAACAAACGTCACATCAACAGCTGCAGAATTGAATATTTTAGACGGAGTTACATCAACAGCCGCAGAACTAAACATTTTAGATGGTGTTACAACAACTGCAACAGAATTAAATATTATGGACGGCGATACCTCTGCTACATCAACCACACTTGTTGATGCTGATAGAGTTGTCGTAAATGATGCAGGCACTATGAAACAAGTCGCATTTTCTGATGTTACTACTTTCATAAATGCGAATGCAAACTTTGGAGAGTCAGGTTTTACAAATACAACTATGAAAGTATTACCAGGTAATGTGGACTTTGATCTAGCAAAATCTAATAATACAGGTAGTGTTGAGACACCTTTTGATAGTTCAGCAACAGATGCTTTTGGTGTAGGTGTTGGATTTGTGTTTGATATGCAAGAGCCTGTGGGATCAAGTACAGATGATAACACAGATTTAGGAACAAGTGAGTCACATGTGGGTGCGTAGGATTTATAAATAACAGATAGGAATAATATGACAAGATACAGAAAACAAATGCATGATACAGTAATGGAAGTATTGAAACCTTCTATGGGCGCTGGTGCGTATATAAAAGACTTTCGTAAGTCTGATGCCCCACAATTTAAAGGGAAATCAGAGAAAGAAAGAGATAAAATGGCAATCGCCGCATATCTTGATGCAAAAGATGAAGTCAATGAAGGCGCAAAAAACAGTGTCATATCTATGACAAAATTTAAAAATCCTAAAATAGTAAAACAAGTTACAGATATAATTAAAAAAGTAGGAACTGATAAAATCAAAGTAAAAAAGATACCTGGTGGTATGGAAATAGCAGGTTCTAATGTTCATCTAACACAAGTCATAGATAGATTTTTTGATCAAACAATCAGAACTTCAAAAGGTGATTTTTCAACACCTGCATTAATACGGATGAAAGAAGATAATGATTATGAAACATTTGTAATAATGGGTGAAGAAGTTGAACAACTAGATGAAAAGATTGCAGGTCTTGAGAAAAAATCAGATCAAACAGGTGTTCCTTATGGCATACTAAAGAAAAGTTATGATAGAGGTGTTGCCGCATGGAGAACAGGTCACAGACCTGGTACAACACCACAACAATGGGCGTTTGCCAGAGTGAACTCAATGTTAACAGGTGGTAAGGCAGACCCAGATTTACAGGCAAAGATCAAAGCAGGTGGATATAAGAAAAAGAAAAAAGCAAAAAAAGAAGAAACTAATTTAGATGAAGATGCTAAAATGGCAAAACAATCTGATGCTGATTTAAAATCTATGATGAAGAAAATGCGTGATGCTGAAAAGAAAGATCCAAAGATGCCTTCTACTCAATTCATGATTAAACGTATTAGCAAAGAAATGAAAAAAAGAGGTTTAAAAGAAGAAACACTTGAAGAGTTTAAAAAGATGATCGTTACTATCAAAGACCCTTCAAAAAGAGAAAAGGCAATGAAAGACATACAAAGATTCGGTAAAAGGACAGGTTTTAGAATTGATAAAATGGGTGATAAATTTAAAAGTTTTAAAGTAGATGGTAAAGGTGCAGACCTTAATAAGTTTGCAAAAGACATGCAAAACTTTTATGGTGCAACTATTAAGGCTGAAGAGATTGAAATTAAAGAAGACGGACATATGGATGTTCCAAGTTCAAGAAGAATGTGTAAGACTATCATTGAAGACGCAAACGAAATAGAACAGATTTTATCATCGAAGGGTGATGAAAATATTGACACTTGGTGGACTAATAAACTTGCTGTTGCCGCCAGTTCACTAAACAAACTTAGAGACTATATCAAAAATCCAATAGAGGAAGGTAGAAGATCAAAGTTTGCACAAGATGATGAGGATGAAGAGGGCGCAAATAAACATATCGTTATGCAACTAAGAAAAACTGTAGATTTAAAAGGTAATTTTAAAACTGAATTTGAAGACGGAAAAAAACAAAAAGTACCTTTAGAAATCGCAAGAAAACTAAGCACTAAATACAACATGCTAAAAAAACCAATTGAGAAAGAGATATTCCAAAAAAGAATAGCAAAGTCATATAGAGACTTACTAAAAGTGGCAAAGGAGAAGTAATGAGTTATTTTAAAAACACACCTGAAAGTCTCTTAGAAAAAGTAAAAGAGATTCAGAAAGAGACAGCTGCAAGAGAAGGTAATAAATTTACTAAAGCACTTATGGCTGCAAGAGAAAATGGAAAAAAATTCTTTACAGTAAATGGAAAAGAATATGAGACAGAAGCACTTGATGATAAGGATAAAGCAGTAATTAAAAAAGTTGCTGGTAAACTTAAAGGTGCATCACAAGCACACGCAGGTCAATCAAAAGATTTAGAGAAAGCATTAAGTGATGAAGTAAAATATCCTCACGATATGTTTGATCCAAAAACAGGTAAAAAAGAAGTTGCAAAAAATGTAGATGATCATAACAGACTATCTAAAATGGGTTACACTCACGATGATCCTAAGAAGAAGGAAGACCCATCTCACTCAGTTGTTATCAAATCTAATAAAAAGAAAATGAAAGAAGATAACACTAATGATAAGTCTGATGATGGTGAAGGTATGGACAAAGTTCAACCTAAAGCACTAAAGAAAAAATTTAAGGATAGAAAAGATAAAGATATAGATAACGATGGTGATGTGGATTCATCTGATAGATATCTTCATAAAAGAAGAAAAGCAGTATCTAAGGCAATAAAAAAAGAAGAGTCTATATCTGATATACAAGGTAATAGAAATCTTTCTATGAGAGAAGCACTTGCTAAAATTTGGAAGACTGGTGCAGGCAAAAGTTATTTTGAAGGATTTGCATCTGACGCTTCAAGAAGAGCTGCCTTTGCACAAGGATATAAAGCAAAAGGTAAAGACAAAAAAGAGCAAGTAAAAGAGAAAACTTTAACTGGTAAGAAAGAGACTAAGATACAGATAAATCCAAAGGTTTAACATGAAATCACTTGTCGAAGCGATGAAGACAAGTGCCGAGGACTTACCACAGATATACTGTGATATGGACGGAGTTCTTTGTGACTTTATAAAAGGGGCAAACGCCGCAGTAAACGGTTTGTTTGTCACTGCCGACAGAGTTACACGTTGGGAGAAAGTTGCAGAGGGAGGTGCGAAGTTTTGGGCAGATTTAGAGTGGATGCCTAATAGTAAAAAGTTATATCAGTTTATCGCAAGATATAATCCTAAAATACTATCAGCATATTCACCTAGAATGGCATCAAGTTCTAAAAAGGGTAAGATGCAATGGCTTCAAAAGAATACTAGAGTTAAAAGAAGCGATATTAATCTAGTATTAAGAGATCAAAAAGTCAGATTTGCACAAACAAATGATAAACCTAATATACTTATAGATGATTATATAAAGAATATTAGGGAATGGGAAAGTGCAGGTGGAATAGGAATAACGCATTCAAGCGCTAGGAAAACAATATCTGAACTGAAAAAACAAGGATTTAAGTAAGAATTATTATAAATAATAATAAAAAAGGAGACTAACATGGGCTTATGGGGAGTTACACCAAATTTAAAACCAAAGTTTTTGCCTGAAGACAAAAACGCCGCTGGTTCAACTGGTGCAAGAGAACACGCAATAGCGACCAAAAGTGGTTGGGGTCTAACACCAGGCCTTGCTGCTAGTGGTAACGACAATACGGATGCACAACCAGAAATACTGGTATGTGTAAAAAATTTAGCAGAAGCATTCGGTTCTGCATCTATTATTGGTATAAATTGGACTGATCAAACAGTTGCAGACACAGGTACATTTGATATCACTGTGACATTTGATGAGGCAGTAGATATTACATCTGCAACAAGAACTGCAAACCAAGTAATTACTAATAAAGCATACATCTTATTATCAAGAGTTGGAAAAACAGACATGGTTGAAGATAGTACAATGGCATGTCAATATTTTTCTGGTTCAGGTACAAACCAACTTACATTCAGAGGAGTTGCACAAACAAACGCAGCTGCAGGTTTCTTAGCATTTAATGGCGAAGGAGTTGGCGATACAGGTGTTGTCACAGGTATTAACTTTGACGGAACTGCAACAATGACTGAGGAAGACGGAAGTTCAGCATTAAGTATTAGACTTGAAGCTGGAACAACATCAGATCCAACATTTGGTGCAAAACTTATTGCAAACGGAAGTGCTGGTAAATCTGCAACAGTGAACGGTGCATTAACAACTGCATCAACAGCATTAGTATTAGACGGTAATTCTGGTACAATCGCAGTTGGTGATGTTGTTACTGTCAAAGATACAAGTACATTATCTTTCGCAGACGCAGACGGAAACACAGCAATCTCAACAAACAATGAATTAACAGTTGCCGCTACAAACGGATCAACATCTGTAACACTAAGTGAAGCAATCACAGTCGCAGATAATGTTGATGTTTTATTTCACACAGATGGTGGTGAAGAAATCATCTGTGATTCATTAGCATTTAAAGTTGCAGGTCCATTGTTTGCCACAAGATCAGATATTACAACAATAACAAGAACTGGTCAAGATACAAGTGTTGCAATACTTTTAGAAGAAGGTACAGCAGACTTTGAAGGTAAAACAAATGGTGACGGAAACTTCTTTAGACTTGTACAAGAGTCAGGTAGTGCCGCATCAAATGACAGTGATGGCAGAAACGCAGAAGGTAAGACACTAAGAACTGATCCTATCGTTGTTGAAACATCATTGAACGATGCCGCAACATTGTCACAGACAGGTACATCAAGTGGTACAGCCAACATCTTAAAAGGTGTTGATGTCGCTGCCGCATAGTGTATAAATAGTTTAACTTGAGTCTATTGTTATAGGCTCAGTGATGTAGGATAGGGAAACTGATTTCCTACAGTAGAATCCCTCGAAAGAGGTTAATAACATAGAAGGAGACCTATAATGGCCGATCTAAAGATCACTGCATTAACTTCTCTAGCAGCTGCTTCAGCAAGAGAAGACTTATTGCATATAATCGATGACCCAAGTGGAACACCGATTAACAAAAAAGAAACAGTTGGAGATTTCTTCAACGCATTAACAGCACCAGTAACACTTGCTGACTCAGACGTAACATTAACTGAGGCAACACACGCTGGTCGTATCGTAATCACACCAAACGTAAGTGCAAATAGAACATACACATTACCAACACCTAAAGTTGGAATGTTATTCAGATTTATTGGCCCAACAGGTTTGGCTGCAGCTGATGGTCACTCAGTGATTATCTCTGCTGGTACTGGTAACTCAATTTTCTTCAAAGGACAATTAGTACACCACGATACAAACCAAACTGGTCAAACATCATCTGTTGTATTCTCAGATCAAGACTCAAACGAGACAATCACAGTAGCGACTGCTCAGGCACTTGACATCACATGTGTTGGTACATCAACAACAACATGGCAGATTTCAGGTTTCACTGCATCTGACACAGCAGTAGCATTTGCTGACTAATCTTAATTTTCAAGTGACCATCTTTATGGTGGTCACTTTTTTATTATAAGGAGTTATTATGAGTTTATCAAAAGAAGAACTTGAAAAACAAATATCTAAACTAGAAAAAGATATTACAACTATACAGAATGCTATTACTGACTTTGAGAAGAAAAAAAGTGAAGCAATCGCACAGTTGAACGCTTTTCAAGGTGCGATACAACAATGTAAGTTGTTTTTAAAAGAGATTAATAATGAGGCCGACGGTGGACTTGGAGATTTAGGTGGATTACCTGATGCATCTAAAGAAGAGGAAAAAACTGACGACCAGATGTGATTATGGTGTATGCCATAAGTAAAATTCCCTACTTAGGGTTTATATAAAGGAGAACGGTTATGGCCGATAAGAAAATTACAGCGTTAACAGACCTTTCAACAGGTATTGCTTCTGCTGATTTACTACATGTGATTGATGATCCAAGTGGAACACCAATCAACAAAAAAGTTTCAGTCGCAAACTTTATTAATAATTTACCTTCTTTCATTGGTTTTTCTAACTCAGTGGAAGATATATCTGACGGTACACAAACTGCAATCTCAGTATCAACTGCTTTGACATTACTACAAACTGCTGGATCAAACGCAACAACACTTGCTAATGGAACAGTTGTAGGTCAAATTAAAATCATCGTACACGATACAGATGGTGGATCTACTGAGATGACACCTGCGAGTGCATTAGGATTTGTAAACGCAGACTTTGTGACTGCCGGTGATACTTTGACATGTATGTGGACAGGTTCTGCATGGGTTGTTCTTGCATCTCACGCTGCTGCCGCTGACACAGGTGTCGCTGAGGTATCAGACGACTAATACTAATTAACACTTGGGGCGTAAAGCCCCAGGTGCTATGAAGGGAAAAAAATGAAAAGCTTTAAAAAATTTGTCAAAGAGATGGTTAATCCTCATGCTCTGGGTTTTCAGTTTGACTCAAACGAAAATATGTCAGCGTTATCAAACCCAGTTGTCTTACAAAAGTTGAATGCATACGTTGGTGCAATCACTAACGAAGAGACAAAAATAGTTGAAGATGCGATATCAAATCTTAGACAAAAACTTATGAGAGTTGGATTAACATTTGATTCAGTGCCTATGTTTGAAGGTAAGAGTGGTAGTTTTTCACTTCCATTAACACTATTTGGTGGAAGATTTGGAAAAGATACTGACACACCTCACGATGAGTTTCTAAATGATGATGGTATATCTGATAAAGTCGAAGGTGGACTATCATTAAATATTGGATACGAAATGACGGAGTCAAACTGTTATAAGATTACTGCAAAAATCGAATAAATAATGACATGTATGAGAAGATTACTTCCGACAATGTCATTATGTTTGCAATAAAAAATTATAATAATCCTCAATGTGAGGGTGAACTTGAATTTCATGATGATTTAAAAAGATTTAAATATATTAAACGACTCTTTAAAAAATATCAAGACACGGGTGAACTTCGAGAACGCCTGCTTATCAATCACTTCATAGTTTTAAATAATGTTTTTGGATCAGATGCAGCCATTACATTATTATTATTTAAAATAGAAAAAGAATATTGGAGTGTTATGAAATCATTCTTAATATATCTAAATATGTTAGAGAAACATGAGTTAAAAGATGTACAACCAGATGAAAATGTTTTTAACATTTTAAGGAAGTTATAATGGGAAGAGCAATAGATTTATTTGTTACATATCGATTTATCAAACTGTTAACCACACCGTTTGAAAAGTCTGAAGCGTTTAAGTTAGGCATAATCGATAAAGACGGAAATAGAATTAAGGCACCTAAGTCAACAAAACCAGCAGTTGAACTTGTTACATCTGAACAAAAGGCTGCATACACAATACTTCATAAATTAGTCTTTAATATCAAAAAAATATTTTCCAAAGTACCAGGTCTTAGAACTAAAGTAGGAACATATGCGGCCGCACTGTTTTTACTGAAAGATACGTTTAAGGAGTCTTTAGATGACCCAGATATGTTTGAAAAAGAGTTTATTAAGTATCTAAAAGAAGAGGGTATTGATTTTGATGATGAAATACAAGAAGAAGTTATTGGATTTGGTGAACAACTTCCTAAAGGTAGATATAGATTAAAACAAGATATACTAAATAAAGAAGAAGAAGAATTAACTGCTAAGAAGGGTGACATTGTCATTGCATTTGATGATGAGGCACCAGTAGATACAGTTCTAGGAGTAGAAATTTTTTCAGTGGTACATGAGAAATCACAAGAAAAAATATATGTAAGTTTAGAGGATTTAGAAGATGCTTAAAAAATTTAGAGAAGTAAATGTCTTTAATGGTAAACCAGTAGATGAAGATGCACCTACAAATGCCACTGGCCCTGCTGTTGCTGGAACAGGTGATGATAGTTCAGTTGTAGTAGTAAGAAGAAAAAAAGACAAAGAAAAGAAAATGTTCTTAGATGCAAGAACTAAAGCATATAAACAACACGCAGAGAAACTTCAAAAAATGCGTGAGAGAAGAAGTAAACTCAAAGAAAAAATACTTACACAAACTGATGAATTTTATAGAGAAATGTTTGTCGTAGAAAATAATCTTAGAATGTTAAAAGATATTGTCAAAAAGAAATCAGCAAAACCTTTAAAATTTAAAGATGGTAGAATGAAAGTTGACTTAACAACTGCAAGCACAATTACACAAGTCTATGATAAAGTAAATGCATCAAACAAAAAGAAGATTGAAAATATGATAAACGGCACAAAGAAAAACTTTTTACAAATATCTAATGCTGTTTTTAAACTGGCAAGGTAAACATGGGATTAATGTCTCTAAAAGAATATGGTCTTGCATATGAACCATCTGGTAGAGATTATGCATATAGTTTATATCAACCTGTCGCAGATCTCAATCTTAGAGCTCAAAAAGAAAAACAAGTTTCCAAATCAGACATAGATCAAATAGAAAGATATGCAGATCGTCTTTTTGCGTCATTAAATATTGATGTAGAATTTACAAGACACTTTATGGATCGAGTAAATGATGCAAGAAATAAAACACCTATCACACCTGCTGAACTTACAAGACTTTTTAGACAGTCTTATAGAAAACATGGCAAAAAAATTAAAAACTTAGGACCAGATGCAGAAGCAGTTTTGAATGACATGCAAACTGATATCAATATGCCGTTTGTTTTAAAAGTTGATGGCAATGAACTTGATTTGGTCGCAAAGACCGTCATGAGAAAAAAGAACTTCAAAACTAAGGGGCCTAAATTATCATTTGAAGAATTTAGAAAAATTGATGAAAAAAAGAAAGACACATGTCCACCTGGTTATAGATATGATACAAATTTAAATCAATGCGTTCCTATTAATTTTAGAAAAACATATTACATAGGAGTTCCAAGATCAACATCATCAGATCAAGATACTGACACAGATACATCAAATACAGATAATCAAACAGGTAATGGAAATGGTAATGGTGGTGGAAACGGTGGCAATGGAAATGGATCAGGTGGTAACGGAGGTAATGGTGCAAGTAGTGGTGGAGAACAATATATAGCTGCAGACGTAAGAAGAATGCCAGATGGTCGATACGGAGTTTACGCAGATAAATTTAAAAATAAAAGAAGAGTGATGACACCTGGTGGTAAACATGCGAAGGAACTTAAAAAAGTTTATAGTAATAAAAAAGACGCAAATGATTACATGGCTGCAATCATGATTGCGAAAGGAGGGTGATGAAAACTTATAAAGATTTCATAGAGAGTTTATGGGCAAACATTCATAAGAAAAGAGAAAGAATCAAAAGAGGTTCTGGTGAAAGAATGAGAAAAAAAGGTGAGAAGGGTGCTCCTACTGCAGCTCAAATGGCAAGAGCAAAATCAGAGGATGCACACACTGCCTTAGATAGAATTAGAGATAAACATAAAAGAGAAAAAGAAGCAGACAAGGATAGAAGAGATAGAGAATTAGATCGTGCAAGACTTGATACTGCAAGACAAATGAACAGAGAACAAGCACCTAATACTGCTGATGCTATGAAAAGATTCAAAGCAGGTAAGGCTGGTTTTACTGATAAAGCACATTTAAAAGCAAAGGGTCTGATTGCAAGAAGTGATGGCACTAAAAGAAAATCCGATAAATACAAATAATGTCAGAACAAACAAAAAAAGTAAATTTAGAATTAGAGATTGACACTAACACAGTTGACTCTAGTAAAAACAAGTATCAAGGTCTTATTGATCTTGCGAAAGCAGTTGATGCTTGGAGAATTTTTCCTAGATTATTTTTGACTGTTTACATTATATTATTATATAAATGTGTCATTTGGTATATGAATTTAGCAGCTCCAACTATGGAACAATCAGGTCTAATCAGTATTGTTGTTGGTGCAGGTGCTGCTTGGTTTGGATTATATACTGGCACAAGTAAAAGTAAGAAATAATTAGGAGTTTAAAATGGAAATATTACTAACACTTGCCATGAAATTTTGGCAATGGACTGTTTTAATAAGTTTAATAATTATTGGTTTTATTGTTAATCTTTTCGATAAAAAGGTTGACAACAGAGTCAATTTTTCATATAATGACTATCCACACATGAAACCAATTAGAATTGAAACAAAAGGAAAAGGTTTCTTTAAAATGATATTAATGTGGCTTCTCGGTGTAAGACATTGGGAGATTACAAAAGATTTTACTTTCTCACTAGAAGGTAAAAATTATATCATACCAGCAGGTTTTACTTTTGATGGTGCAAGTATTCCAAAATTTTTGCACATGTTCTTATCACCTGTTGGAGTGCTTTTAATAGGTGGACTCATACACGACTATGCTTATAAGTATGAAACTCTATTAGAAGATAATAAGAAAGACACCATGGGTATCATATCTCAAAAAAGAGCAGATCAAATCTTTAGAGATATTAATATCGAAGTAAATGGTTTCTATCTTATGAATTACTTAGCATACTGGTCATTAAGACTAGGTGGATTTATGGCGTGGAACAAACACCGTAAAGTCAACGCTAAGATATAAAAAGGAGGTTCTAATATGAACTGGTTAAAAGAAAGATCAAAAGAGATGTCTTCTATATCAGGCGCAGGTCTGGTCGTTCTTGGAGGACTGATAGTATTAGGTGGACCGTTTGTCAATTTACTGGCATGGGCCGCTATCATATGGGGAACAATCTCCATAGTTCGAAAAGACTAATCATTTATGTTTGGAATTAGACTATTACTAATTGGTATCGTCAGCGCCACATTAATTGGCGCTGGCGCTTATGTGCTTAAGTTAAGATCAGATAATGCCATTCTTAAAGCAAATCAAATAAAATTAGAGGGTGCGATTGAAACACAAAAAGCAGTTATTGAAAATCAGAAACAAGATTATGAACAAATCATCTCTATCAATAAAGAACTAAATGATGATATCATACAGATTAATAAATCAAAACAAATATTACAAGAAAAATTATCTAAACATGACTTAAATTACCTTGCAGTAGAAAAACCAGGGTTGATTGAAAAAATTATTAACAAAGGATCTAATGAAATTATGAATGAATTAAATGAGGCAACAAGATGATAAGAGTCGTTGTATCGTGTTTATTGTTAGTTGTCGTATTACTAATATTCTCTGGTTGTTCAACATTTAAATCAGAGAAACAAGTAGAAGTAATTACACAAGAAATTGAAAAACCAAAATTAAATTTAGATGTAGTAGAACCACTAGACTTAAAACCTATAAAATGGATTGTAATTACAAGAGAAAATGTTGCACAAGTTTTTAGTGAAATAGAACAAGAAGGTAAGTCAGTGGCACTTTTTGCACTTGATACTGACACTTATGAAATATTAGCAATTAATATGGAAGATATCAAAAGATATATACTTACTCAAAATCAAATACTAATTAAGTATAAAGAGTATTACGAACCTGTTGAAGTCAATCAATAAATCGAGGGGGAGTTCTCTACATCATATCACTAATAAGAAAGGAGATCCATATGGAAATCTTAAATAAATTTAGAACTTGGGCGTCTGCACTAGCAGAGGTCGGTGTAAGTTTGATAGCACTTGGCATCGTTCTTGAAGTTCTATTTAACGGGCAGGGCATACCGTTCTGGCCAAATATAAATGTGATAGGAAATGTACAAAGCATTATAGCAGGTTTTTCTGCTCAAGGCTTAGTTGGTTTAGTAGCAGTTTGGGTACTTTACTCAATCTACACTAAGAAATAATAAATAATACTAGGGAGAGAGTTTTGTCAGATATACAATTAGATGTAGAATTATTAAAAAAAGACGTAAAAGAAATGAAGTTGATTCATGGTCGTCTTGATAATGCTATTTCAAAAATATCTGATGTTTCCAATTCTATCAACCGAATGTTGGCAGTTCATGAGGAAAAACTCTCTTCCCAAGAAGAAGCGATTATCAATGCAGAAAACTTAGTTGAAGCCAGAAGAATGGAATTCAACAAAGAAATCAAAGAACTTCACGACAGAATCACTAAAAATAGTAAAGAACAATTAGACGCAATAAACAATTTAAAGTCAGAATTATCGGGCCGTGTGGCCGTCTTAGACAAGTTTAGGTGGGTGCTAATTGGTGGTTCTATAGTTATCGGATTCATTATACACAAGTTAATGAATATCGGTATCACTATCTCTTGACAATTTCAATAAAATTTAGTAGGATAAACACATGACCAGATATAAGGTTGAAACACACAGAGTTAGTGTGCGACATATTATCGTAAATGCAAATAGTGAAGAAGAGGCAAAACAAGTGGCAAGTGATTATGTTGACAAGAAGTCGCACATCAACCCAACAATAACTTATAATAAAAAGTTAAAAAAAATTAAGAGATGTAAAGAAATAGATTGACAATCAGATAGTATCTGATATATTATGATGTAATGTATTTAGAACAAAAGTATCTACTTTTGGTTTCATCACAATTACAACTGTTTAAGAAAAAGAGTAATAATCTCTTTAACTTTCGTTGTCCTTATTGTGGCGATTCTCAAAAAAGTAAAAGTAAAGCGAGAGGATATGTATTTCAAAAAGAAAATTCTCTCATCTATAAGTGTCACAATTGTGGTGTTGGCACAACTGTTCCTAAACTAATCAAACATGTAAACGAGACTTTGTACAATGAGTTTATGACAGAGTCATATCGTGCAGAGATACCAAAAGATAATGCGAGAGGTATTCGCATTGATGAAGACGAGTTATCCCCAACTGTTAAGAACATGTTGAAAAGTTCTAATTCTAAATTAAACAGATTAAAAAAAGTTTCACAATTAGATCATGATCACCCAGTCAAAAAATTCATTGAAGATAGAAAAATACCTTCAGATAAACATTATCTATTGTATTATGCTCCACACTTTTATAAGTTTGTAAATACAATTATTGACAATAAGTTTCCTAGTCTAGTTGGTGATCATCCTAGATTAGTGATACCATTTTTCAATGAAGACAACGATTTAATTGCAATTCAAGGGAGAGCGTTTGGCAATGAGAGTCCTAAATACATCACGATCAAAATTGACGAGAATCAAGAAAAAATATATGGAACTGATAGAGTCGATTGGGATAGAACAGTTTGTGTATTTGAAGGCCCTATTGATAGCCTGTTTATTGATAATAGTATTGCGACTGCTCAGTCTGATTTAAGGGTATATAAAGATAATGTTGTTTTGGTACCTGACAATGAACCAAGAAACTTTGAAGTCGTAAAACAAATTGAGAAGTATATTAATGAAAACTTTCAAGTCGTTATATGGCCAAGTGATATAAAACAAAAGGATATAAATGATATGATTCTATCTGGTAAAACAGAAAGAGACATAAAAGATATAATAGCACAAAACACATTTAGTGGTTTGTTAGCAAGAACAAAATTTATTGAGTGGAAAAAAGTTTGACTTATTGTGTAAAAGCATTTAATGAAATATATTCTGATAGCGCTAATCGATATAGATTATGTTGTCATGCAGATGTGAATAAATCAATAAGTCATATGACTACTGATAATACTTTACCATTTGATTATTTTTTATCTGATCAATTAGAAAAAATTAGAAATGATATGTTTGACGGCAAACAGATTGATGGTTGTGAAGGATGTTATAACGATGAAAAAGTAAATGGATATAGTCACAGAACTATGTACAATGAAAAATATAAAAATGTAAGTGAAGTAAAAAATGTTATTACAAAACTAAAAAATTTTGGGAGTCGATGTAATTTAGGATGTTACATGTGTCGACCTTATGACTCTTCAACTAGAAGACAAGAATTAAAGTCTGCTGGATTAGTTGATGCATGGAATGACTTAGGATTGACTGAATTTGAAAAAGAGTGGGTTCATAATGTATCATCAAATGACGTTAAAATATTTAATGAGAATATTTTAGATAATATTGATAGAGTTAGTGAAATAAAAATTTTTGGGGGTGAACCTGTATTACTTGATAGGATGTGGGAGTTTTTAGACAAGGTTGAAGATGATGATGCAAAACAAATTGATATAGTTATGTCAACTAACTTAACACAAATCAAACACAAGGATTGGTCACTACTTGATATTGATAAAAAATTTAAAAGTTTAAAACTTATGGTATCATGTGATCATTATGGAGAGCAACTTGAATTTATTAGATATCCAATTGATGTAAAACAGTTTGAACAAAACTTACAAATCATGAAAGATTATATTATATTCATTGCATGTACAGTAAGTGTATTAAATGTTTTTGACTTGAAAAAGATTGAGGAATATTATAAAGATTTTGCAGTATCATTTGAACCTGTTTATAGTCCAAAATCTTTATCGATAAAGAATATTCCAAATAAAGATGATGTGGATTATATACCAAATAACTTAATTAAAACTGAGTTGTTAAAAACTGCGAATGATGATGAGTTCAAAAAGGGAAATGCATATATACAAGCGTTGCAAAATTATAGGAGAGGCGTATGAAGAAACAGTATTGTAATATCAAAATTGATACAGATCGAGATCAAAACTTTACAGACCAAGCACAAAAACTTTTAAAAGATTATTATTGTCTAACTGATGAACCCTCACCACAATACGCACTTGCAAGAGCATCTAATGCTTACTCTTATGGCGACAAACAACTTGCACAAAGAATCTATGATTATGCGAGTCAAGGTTGGTTTATGTTTGCATCACCTGTTTTATCTAACGCACCACTACCTGGCAAAAAACCAAAAGCATTACCCATATCTTGTTTTCTAACTTATGTACCAGATACACTTGACGGACTAATTGATCACACATCTGAATTAAGATGGTTGTCAGTCAAAGGTGGTGGAGTTGGAGGTCATTGGTCAAATGTTCGTTCAGTATCAGATATCGCACCAGGTCCAATACCTTTTTTACATACTGTTGATGCTGACATGATTGCTTACAGACAAGGTAAAACTAGAAAAGGAAGTTACGCAGCTTACATAGATGTGTCACACCCAGACATCATGGAGTTCTTGACATTAAGAATACCAACAGGTGACATAGGAAGAAAAACTTTGAATTTACATAACGCCGTAAATGTAACTGATGAGTTTATGAATGCAGTAAAAAAAGATTTAGATTGGAATTTAGTTGATCCTAATGATGGCACGATTAGAGATACAATGAAAGCAAGAAAACTTTGGGAACAAATTTTAGAAGTGAGATTTAGAACAGGTGAACCATATGTTAATTTTATTGACACTGCAAATAAGTATTTACCTAAATCACTAAAAGATAAAGGATTAAAAATACATGGTTCTAATTTATGTAATGAGATACATTTACCAACAAATGACGAGAGAACTGCTGTGTGTTGTTTATCATCTTTAAATTTAGAAAAGTATGATGAGTTCAAAGACTCAACGATTGTTAGAGACTTAATAACATTTTTAGATAATGTATTACAATTTTTTGTTGATAATGCAGGTGATGAAATAAGTAGAGCAAGATATTCAGCAACACAAGAAAGAAGTTTAGGACTTGGTGCAATGGGTTATCATTCTTATTTACAAAAACATATGATACCTTTTGAACGGTCTGGTCGTATAAACAAAGAGATTTTTTCATGGATGAGAAGTGAAGCAGATGCACAAACTTTAATACTTGGAAAAGATAAGGGTGAAGCACCTGATATGAAGGGAACTGGCAGACGAAATGCTCATTGTCTTGCGATAGCACCTAATGCTAATTCATCAATGATAGTTGGAACATCACCATCAATTGAACCGAACAAAGCAAATGCATACACACATAGAACTAGAGCAGGTTCACATTTAATTAAAAACAAGTATCTTGAAAAAATACTTGAAGAATATAAGATGAATACACCTGAAGTTTGGACAGGTATTGTGACAAATAATGGATCTGTAGATCATCTTGAATTCTTGAATGATGAAGAAAAAGAAGTATTCAAAACTGCTGTTGAATTAGATCAAATGAGAGTTGTAGAACTTGGAGGTCAAAGACAAGTTTACTTAGATCAAGGACAATCATTAAATTTATTTTTCCCAGCAGGCACTTCAAAAAAATATGTACAATCAGTGCATATGAGAGCATGGGAAACTGAATGTAAAGGATTATATTATTTAAGGACTGAAGTTTCAAAAAGAGCAGAGAATATATCTGAAAAAATTAAATTAGATAAATTAAAAGATTACTCAGACATTAAAAAAGATGAAGAAGAATGTCTGGCATGTCAAGCATAGGAGAGAAAAATGGATGTACAAATCTATACAACACCAACTTGCGGTTATTGTTTAAATGCCAAAAATTGGTTTAAAGAACATGGTATTGAATATACCGAACACTCATTAGTCAACGATGAGGATAGATTAGAGTTTATTCAGAGAGTAAACAATGTTGAAGAAAAGTTAGGTAAGACAAGTGGAAGTATAAAATCAGTTCCACAAATTTTTGTTAATGGTGAAAGAATTGGTGGATATACTCAATTGCTTGAAAGTTCAGAAAAGATTCTTAAAAAACGAGGTGGTGGATTATATAAGTTCAATGAAACATATAAACCTTTTCACTACCCTTGGGCGGTTGACTTAGTTCAGAAACATGAAAAAGTTCATTGGATTGAAGATGAAGTAGATTTATCAGAGGATGTAACAGATTGGAAAGGCGGTAAAATGACTGAGTTAGAAAAAGAATATGTAACTCACGTTCTTAGACTTTTCACACAATCAGATGTTGCTGTTGGACAAAACTATTATGATCAGTTTCTTCCTAAATTTAAAAACAATGAAGTAAGAAACATGTTAGGTTCTTTTGCATCAAGAGAAGGAATACATCAAAGAGCATACGCACTTTTAAATGAGACACTTGGATTACCAGACGAAGAGTTTCATGCATTTTTAGAATATCAAGAGATGGCAGATAAAGTTGACTTCATGATGAATTCTAATGTAAGTACAAAGAAAGGCATGGCTCTAGCACTTGCTAAATCAGTATTTAACGAGGGTATTTCACTGTTTGCATCTTTCGTAATGTTATTAAACTTTCAAAGATTTGGAAAGATGAAAGGATCTGGTAAGATTGTTGAATGGTCAGTTAGAGATGAATCTATGCACGTTGAAGGTATCGCACAATTGTTTAGAGCATTTTGTGCTGAGAACGCAACGATAGTTGATAATCAATTAAAAAAAGAAATATATGAAATGTCTAAAAAAGTTGTAGAACTTGAAGACAAGTTTATTGATCTTGCATACGGAATGGGTGAACCAGAGGGATTATCAAAAGAAGATGTCAAACAATATATCAGATATATAGCAGATAGAAGACTACTACAACTAGGTTTGAAAACAAACTTTAAAGTAAAAGAAAATCCAATACCATGGTTAGAGTGGATTCTAAATGCAGCCGATCATACAAACTTTTTTGAAAACAGAGTGACTGAATATGAAGTCGCAGGTTTGACAGGTGATTGGCAAGTTGCTTATGAAGACCCAGAGGCACATGTAAGTTGTGATCATGATGAAGGCACATGTGTTTTAGAGGACACTAAAAAAGAACAAGCAATGGCACAAGGAAACTTATTTTAATGAGAAAAAAAATGTTATGTGAGGAGTGTGAGGCATCATACGAAATCAAACATGACATGGATACAGATTATTTTGTGATTGAGCACTGCCCGTTTTGCGGTGCTCATCAAGAATCTGATGAATATGTTGCGTATGAAGAGGAATATGATGAATGAAAACACAGTCGGCCAAAGCAAAAGGTCGTAGATTACAACAATGGTTTCGTGATTTACTGATTGAAAAACTTAACATACACACTGAAGATATAGAATCAAGAAGTATGGGGGCAGGTGGTGAGGATTTGATTATGTCACGATCTGCAAGGACAAAGTTTCCATACTCTATAGAATGTAAAAATCAAGAGAAAGTGAATGTTTGGGAGTCATATAAACAGTCAGTCGAGAACTCAAAAGATTATGAACCGATAGTCGTAATTAAAAAAAATAATCATAAACCTTTAGTTATAGTAGATGCAGATTACTTTGTGAGATTACATGATGAAAAACAGTGAACAATTAGATAAAATAGAAAAGAGATTAGATAATCTAGAAAAAAAAATAGATCATCTAACAAAAACCCTTGACAAACACATTAAGTTCATAGATAATACTTATGAAGGATTACGAAATCCAATTGATAGTGTGAAAAGGTGGTTAAATAAATGAATAAAGTATTAGTTTTATCTGCCCACCCAGATGATTTAGAGATATCATGTGGTGGAACAGTTGCAAAGTTTGTTGATGAAGGTAATAAAGTAGATAATATTATATTGTGTTCAAACGTAAAACACAAAAAATATGTTCCAGCATCATCTAAAGTCTTAGGATATAATCCAATATATTTAAATCATAGAGATGAATCATCAACAAGTAAAGTTATCGCAGAGATAGAGAAAAAAGTTAATATTGAATCATATGATTTATTGATAACACATTGGAGTGAAGACTGGCATCAAGATCACAGATTTTGTCATGAATTAGGTAATTCACTCAGAAGAAAACAACAACTTGACGTATGGTATATGAATGCATATCCTTATTGTCAAAAATATAAAAGTTTTGAAGCAAACTTATTTGTAGATATTACAAAGTACAAATACAAGAAATTAGACGCAATGTCATTATATGATAATGTGCCAGATGAATATTACATAGGAATCGATAGTATGTCTAGATATCGAGGATCATTTGTGCATGTAAAACATGCAGAGGTATTTAAAGTTGATACACTTTTGTATGGTTAAGTATGGAAACTCTTTTAAGGGTTTTGATACTAAAAAATTATTCATAGATTTATACGAACCAATAAAAAAGTATTAATCATAGAGAAGCGCAAAGCATTTTCTTACGATAAAAATCTATGTTTTTGGAGTAAACCTAAAAATTTA
>LULK01000079.1_pt1 | contig 87089 bp, 81 predicted proteins | sample 728181 | NCBI WGS metagenome assembly LULK01 (sample SAMN03860291, study PRJNA289734) | marine metagenome | biome: seawater column; feature: ocean; material: water; isolation source: Red Sea water column Station 169 - depth 10m | place: Saudi Arabia: Red Sea | collected 2011-10-15 | depth 10 m | reverse complement strand
ATGCTATCCCTATTGTCCCTTTGATGAATTGTGGTTTGGAATTTTTCTTAGGGTTACTTGAGACACACAATTTGATCCTTTGTTCTCTGATGCTATGTGGGTTCGCACGGTTAGGAAATTTCCCTACTTTGTGATCCGGGATGCTATTCGATTCTATACATATCGCATCGCCTTGTGTGATTTTACTTTGGTTTACTTGCGCGAAAGCATACCCAACGGAGAATTTTAAGAAAATGAGAAGTATAATTAAATTGCGCAAACGTGAGTTCCAAACATTGTTTTTTGTTCAAACACTATTTGAAACTTTTAATAAACAGAAACAATAATTACTAAAGAAGAACATTATCCAAGAAAAATATGGGGTTGTGATGATGCGTTGTCAGCAAACACACCGCGTTTCTAAGATGCCAAAACCAAAAACCCAGCCTATCATCGAATAGTGCTCAGTGCCAAGCCAGTGCCAAGAAACAGTTGGCACTCCAGTGCCAAGCCAGTGCCAGCCGTGGCGGACCACCACGGACCACCATGAGACATTTTTCTAACCATAGTGGCCGTAGACGGACACCACAGGACACCAGAAGACATAAAATAACGGCTTCGAGCCCCGTCAACCGCGCCACCTTTTTCATTAAGACTAAAAATTAAATAGAAAATATTGGATTTGTTGCAGCAAGAGCAAAAGCAAGAAAAATGCCATGTAATGTGCCTATTGTATATGATCCCACACTCTTTCTTTGGATTTTTCCTATGTAACCAAATACAAGAAAATAAAAAATATATATCGGGACAGTTGTAAACATGACGCCATACTTTTCAGGGAAAATTGCTAATAAAATTGAAAACCCCATTAATGGGAGGATCCGAATAAAAAATGCTGTGATAGTAGCTGACATCGAAATAAGTTTTTCGATTGCGACGCAAAAAATAGTTAAGGGTATTATCATAATTAAAAATGCAAAAATCCTATGATTAGTTATAAAAAATGATCCAATAAAATGGTTTATCAGAATGACCAAAATCGAGAAAGCGACCAAAAGTTTTATAAATGGATAAAAATGAAACTTTTCTGAATTTTCCCATATTTCTCTGCATAAGAGCAAAGTAGCAACTCCGACTATTCCAAAATATGCTGCGACACTGCCAAAACCAAAAATTGTAAAGAGCTCATAGTCAATGTAGCTCGAGGATAGGGCGATCGTTGGCGAAGAAATGCCGACGATAATTGATTTGACCGAACTGACCCTTGTGTTGTCGTAGTAGTTTATCGTTGGTAGCTTAACTCGTGACAATCCATAAGTAATCATAGTCAATCCAAGCAATATCCAAATAATTTGAGTTGACCAGAGTGTTCTATGACCATTTTTTAGTTTAAACCATTCCGTAATTGTTGCGCTCGTTTGTGGAGAATAGATAACACTTACGTGCCCTGTGTTTTTTGTATAGGAAGCCTTCCTACGAACTAGTCCATTTGAATATTCAACATTTTCATCTGCATCTGTAACTATTAACTTTGTAAATTTTAAAGAATGATTGCGAAGATGTTTTTCAAATTGGCCTGATGTGAGTAATAGGTCCTTTGGAAAGTTTTCTGTGACCTTTGTGGAATAAGGTGAAATAGCGGCTATTGATGAAATATTTTGCTTTTCGCTAGCCCGAATAACAATATCTGATGCCATAGAATGACCAATTAAATTCAATTTAATATCGCTACCGTATTTTAATTTTAACAAATCAATTACATTAATTACTTGATCAACAAGTTGTTGGGTGGTCCCCGAAAGCTCAGTGGGATTATTTACTAACCTTTGAGAATTGGATCCGTGCCCAATGAAATCAAAAATTACAGCATTACTACCTGCATTCGCGATGTCAAATGCTAGTTGCCGCATCATTTCTTTGGAACCAGCGTAGCCATGGCAAATGATTGTAAAAATTTTTGAGGGCACCTTACTCTCTACTATTTCAATAGTATCTTGACCTACGAACTGAAAATGCCTTTTATATGATTGCCTATCGATTTGGATCAGAACCAGCAAAAATATCCCGGTAATAAATGTGTAGGAAGAAAGGCTATGTAATTTAATCATTGAATGCACATTCAGCGGTTGTATTGAAATCCGATTAGGCGTTTGTTAGTCCAAAATTTTTTTGACTATTTAATAGTTAGAACTTTTTAAGTTTAATAAAGTTATTTCCAGAATTAGTCTTAGTTTACATTTCAGTGATGTCTTTGAAATTCAAAATCTAGCTCTGAAAGAGTGAAAGTGTTTTCAAATCGTTTAGCTCAATAAAAAAGTATCTCTGACTATTTTACTTATCAAAGTCATTTAACTTGACATCTAGATTTAGGTGCGATTTTTTTGGGAAATGGGATTGGGAATATAATGGACAGTCAGAAGTTAGCGGGATTTAAAATCTCCGAAATAAGTGAGTTGGTTCGGATAGAGTTTAAAAAGAATGAAAGGACAACTCGAAATCATTTGGGTAAGCCAGACAAAGAAGTAAAGCAATCTGTTCTGCGTCAGCTTCAAGAGCATAAAAAATTTTTAAAAAATACTTAGTGGCGATAGTATTATTTCAGAATACCAAAAATAATCACGATCCATGCAAGGCCTACTGCAATAGCTAAAATGGCAACAGCAGCACTTGCAGTATCCTTCGCTTGTTTGGCACGATCTCTTTTATCCTCAGAGATATCATCAACTACTCGCTCTATGGCAGTATTCATGCACTCCATCGCAAGTATCATGATGCCTCCCATTATTATTAAAGACCTTTCAGCCACTGATAGAGGCAGTGAGAAAGCTGCAATCGTGGACACAGCATTTGCGAAAACCCATTGGTAGATACTTCGCTCAGTGGATAAAACGTGAGAAAACCCTTCCCAGGACCATATTGCTCTCTGCGTTGTGTAACTAATTATCCTTAAAAACATCGAATGCGGCCTAAAGGAATGTCTACATCAAACTTTTTCTTCTGAACTGAGTTCTAATGCTCTTTGCTCCACCAATTCTACAATATGGTCAATCATTTTGGTGTTTTCTATTCTATGGTCTTGTTTTCCCGCCCAATAAACCATTCCATTTCCTGCACCACCACCTGTAAAGCCTACATCCGTCATTAGAGCTTCACCTGGGCCATTTACAACGCACCCTATTATAGACAAGCTCATGGGAGTTTTTATGTGTTCGAGCTTTTGTTCTAAAATTTCAACTGTTTTTATTACATCGAACCCCTGCCGAGCACACGATGGGCAAGAAATTATATTTACACCTCTATGTCTCAATCCAAGCGATTTCAAGATTTCATATCCGACTTTTACTTCCTGAACTGGATCTGCAGACAAAGATACACGAACCGTATCTCCTATCCCCATCCACAATAAGCTGCCCAGTCCAATTGCAGATTTAATTGTTCCGCTAGTTAGGCCACCTGCCTCAGTTATTCCAAGATGAATAGGTGCATCTGTTGCTTCAGCTAGTGCTTGGTAAGCAGCAGCTGCCATAAATACATCTGATGCCTTACAGCTTATCTTGAACTCATGAAAATCATTATCTTGAAGAATTTTAATATGGTCTAAACCGCTTTCGACCATCGCATCAGGGCAGGGTTCACCATATTTTTCCAAAAGATGTTTTTCCAGTGAGCCGGCATTTACACCTATTCGTATAGCACAATTATTGTCCTTTGCTGCCTTAATAACTTCTTTAACGCGATCTGCTGATCCGATGTTGCCAGGATTAATTCTTAAACACGATGCGCCAGCCCTTGCAGACTCAATTCCCCTTTTATAGTGAAAATGAATGTCGGCTACTATTGGCACTGGGCTATTTTTGACAATATCTTTTAATGCTACACTGCTTGCTTCGTCGGGAACTGACACTCGAACTAAATCTGCTCCAGCTTCCGCTGCTGACGTTATTTGTTTAAGGGTTGCTTTGACATCAGTTGTATCTGTATTTGTCATAGTCTGTACTGATATTGGTGCATCCCCACCAATCGCAACATTCCCAACTTTTATTTGTCTCGAACGCCGCCTCTCTATAATGCGCCACGGACGCACATGGTTGATAGACATAATATTCCCCAAATGTTATCAATCAATTGGTTGTAAGGCTAAAACTAAGTTACGATTCTAGCAAGGTGCCTATTGATCACGGGGCTCAACAGTTAAAATATTTAATCCCAGTTCTGCAACCAACTTCTGCAAATCTGGATCACTTTTTATTTGCGCTGGTTCATAACTCAACATTATAGATTTGGGATCCAAAGTCACATTTTTCACAACATTAACACCTTTACCGGCAGGGCCATATAAAACGCCATCTATTGCCATATAAACATAGCCAGACATGCCAGCTAGTAGTTTGGGGGCGCTCTCGGTCTGAGGAAGAGAAAATTCTACTCCTGGTTGCATCAAATTTTTGTAAATTACAGATCCATCAGCGGCGACAATTTCGATCCAAGCCTCTTTTGAGGTAATTAATGTGACAACGGGAGGAGTGTCGGCAGATACTTTAGGAAAGTTCGTTTGAAGATTTTTATCGGTACTATTTTTTTTGGGTATTAAATCCGAAATAATTTCCTCAATTCCAATTTCTTTACTTGATGGAATTGGAGCAAAAAGCCCAAATTGATTTGGATCTAACTTAGATATAGGTTCGTCTCGAGCGACAATGACAGGTTGATCTAGAGCAGTTGACCTGTAAATTCTGTTGATCCTAGATGACCCTTCCTGAAAATCTTCTGTATTATCCAGCATTAAATTATTTGTAATATTAATTCAGCGCTGAAGGTAAGTTTTGCAGCTCTGTGAGTACTACAGGCTGATTTTCTGTAGGAGTTATATCAACTTTTTGTATTTCTTGAAAAAATGACCAAGCTCCATATCCCAGCGCTGAAACTAAAGCGATCGTGACACAAAGAGAACCTACTGCACCTGGCTCAATATTTTCATACCATCTTTTTTGCTTTGGCAAATATGCTGTAGTTGGCTTTATGAACAGGCTATCTTCTAAACTTCTCTGGCTGTATTTTTTTTCTTCCTCTTTTGCACTCGCCTTTGCCATACCATGCATGGACTCAAAGCCACTTTCATTGCAAAAAAGTGTATAGATAATGTCTGGATCTAGCTCAAGGTAGCGGGCGTATGATCGAACAAAACCTGCAATAAAACCCTGAGATTCAAATACTGTTGGATCGCAGTTTTCTATTGCCGCTACATAGTTTGCCTTAATCTTCAATTCTTTTTCGACATCAAGTAATGACTTGCCTAATGTAGCACGTTCACCTCTCAAAATATCGCCAAGACGAAAGTCATAATCATCGAACCCTTTGGGGTGCGCCGTCTGAGAAGTTTCGCTACCTTTGGGCTCTCGCCATTTCATATTTCACTCAACCAAAAATATTTTGACGTCGATTCGCAAACTGCATGCCAAATACGTAGCATAATTATAATATAATGCACATATCCGTTAGATTGTGGTGCTAGGCAGTAAGTTCAGTCCTATTCAGTGCACAATGAGACCAGAGTTCGTCCATTACTCTAACCAAATAATCAATTTCCTGAGCTCCGTGTACTGGAGAAGGCGTAAAGCGCAGTCTTTCTGTTCCTCTGGGTACAGTTGGGAAGTTTATCGGCTGAACATAAATTTTGTGGTTTACCAGTAATAGATCAGATAATTTCTTGGTATGAACTGGATCACCGACAATAACGGGCACGATATGAGATCCATGATCAATAATTGGTAATCCTAGACTTTTTAACCGCATTTTTAGTATCTTTGCGTTGAGTTGATGTTTTTCTCTAACCTCATGGTGTTCTCTTAAATATTGAACTGAAGCTAAAGCGCCGGCCGCCAAAGCTGGGGCTAGTGAAGTTGTAAAGATAAAACCCGGGGCATAACTTCTAATTGCGTCACAAACCTTTGCACTTGCTGCGATGTATCCACCCATCACCCCGTATGCTTTTGCGAGGGTTCCATTAATTATATCAATTCGGCCCATTAGCCCGGCTTGCTGTGCGACCCCTGCACCGGTTGCTCCATACATGCCTACCGCGTGAACTTCATCTATATAAGTCATGGCCGAGAACTCTTCGGCCAAGTCACAGATCTCTTTTATCGGCGCAAAGTCACCGTCCATTGAATAAATTGATTCAAATGCTATTAATTTTGGGCTTGAGCAATTGTCTTCTTGTAACAGTCTGCGAAGGTCCTTCATATCATTATGCTTAAAGACCCTTTTTTCACCACCATTTCTGCGAATACCTTCAATCATAGAGGCGTGGTTTAGTTCATCCGAATATATTATCAAATTAGGGAGTAATTTTGCTAATGTAGATAGCGTTGCATCATTTGCAATGTAGGCGCTTGTAAAAAGTAGAGCAGATTCTTTGGAGTGAAGGTTTGCCAACTCTCTTTCAAGTTCCTTGTGGTAAACAGTTGTGCCAGAGATATTTCTTGTCCCGCCTGAACCAGCTCCTGCTTCGTCGAGCGCCTCGTGCATAGCTTCTAGGACTAAATTATTTTGTCCCATTCCAAGGTAATCGTTTCCGCACCAAACTGTTATTTTGTCTAGGTCACCGTTTGGAGACCTCCATGCTGCATAGGGAAAATTCCCACGCTCACGTTCTATGTCGATGAAGGTTCTATATCGGCCTTCTTCGTGCAAACGATTTATTGCGGCTTCAATGTGGTCTTCATAATTCATTATTGTCTCTTCCACTTGGGTCGTCCGAAAGCGCTCTTTCAAATTTACCTATCAACAACATATTCATAAAAATAAATATGTCAAAAAAATAAACAATTCGCTCCCATATCAAATAAATAGCAGGAGTTTGAGAAGAAGCTAGTTAAAAAATGGTTCTGATTGACGCATCTAGTTAATTGAGTCGTGACCAGCATATAAGAAGTTAAACTAAAAAAATTGAATGATTATTAGACTGTTCAGGTTACAAATTTGCGACTAATATATTATTAACTCTGCTTTTGAGTTTTAGAAGCAATTCGTAAATAATAAACATCGGGCTTCACATGTTTGGGGGATTTAAAAAACATCGTTTAGTTTCAGAAGATTGTGATATATTTTTTGTCGAGAACGGCAAGGGCACCCCTGTGGTACTCTTACATGGATTTCCTCAAACCCACGCGATGTGGGCTAATGTAGCCCCATTACTATCAAACGGCTATCACGTTATTTGCCCTGACCTACGCGGATATGGTCAATCGGCAAAGCCACTAGGTTATGAAAATTATACTTTTCGCAATATGGCAAAAGATGTCATTGCTATTTTAAAATCCCAAAATATCAAAAAGGCGCATTTCATTGGCCATGACAGAGGTGCTCGAGTTGCCTATCGGTTGGCTATAGATAATCCAGAATTAGTATGTTCCACGATGTTTATGGATATAGTCCCAACGAATACAGTATTTACCGAGCTATCTGCATCATTAGCTTTCTCATACTATCATTGGTTTTTTCTATCCCAACCTTTTCCAGTTCCTGAAAAACTTATAGAAAGGGACCCTGATCAATTTTATAATAGCTGTCTTCAAGGATGGGGTGCCACTGGCATTAATGCTTTTTCAAAAAACCAACTAAATGCGTATCAAAAAAGCTGGAGAAATAAATCCTGTATACGGGCAATGTGTGATGATTATAGAGCAGCATATCACATTGATCAGCATCATGAGGCTGCTGACGGTAATTCCCCAATTAAAGTACCATTTGCCGCTGTATGGGGCAGGGATGGGGTTATTGCGAAAACGTTTGATATGGACTCTGTTTGGAAAACTAAAGGGAAACTTTATTCAAGGATAGAAATGCCAGGGGGGCATTTTTTTGTTGATCAATATCCCTTGGAGACTGCTGAAATGATCGACAATTTTATAAAGAAAGTCGGGGTGAAAAAATGACACTTTTGTCGCTTCATTTTTTTCTCTCGGATTGAGCCACCTGTAAAAGCATCTCTAAAGGTACAAATCCACGCAGAAATTGGCCACCCAAAATAAAAGTTGGTGTTCCACTGATTTGAAGTTTTTGAGCTAATTCTGCAGTGCGAGAAATTTCCTTTAAAACTGCATCGGATTCCATTTCTTTAAGAAGTTCGTTGGGGTCTAGTTTTAGCTCTGTGGCTATTCTTCGAAGATAAATTTCATTCGGCTCTGCAGTAAGTGTCAAAAGGATCTCGTGAGCTAACTTATATTTCTCTGATCCACCAATATTCTTAACCGCTATCGCAAATTTTGAGGTAGTAAGTGAAGCTTCCCCTAAAATAGGAAATTCTTTGACAATAAATCGAATATTGTCATCTTTTTTGAGAAATTCTCTAACTATTTCAGCGGCTTTTCGACAATAGCTACATTTATAATCTACAAATTCCACCAACGTTATATCGCCGTCTAAGTTTCCTCCGACATACGAGTAATTATCATAAAATATTTCTTCATAATTGGATTTGATCAGCTCTTCATCTTCAAGAATTTCGATCGCCGCTTCCCGCTTTCTCACAAGATCGGCAGCTTCAAAAATTATATCTGGGTTTTCAAGAATGTAACGTCGAATTTCTTTTTGCAAACCTTCTCGATCTGCATTTGTTAAATTGTTCAAATCTAGCGCAATCACCATTGAACTGAATGCAAAGAGTAATATTGACGTTAATAGTGCTTTATACAAAATTTTACCAAACTTAAGTTCGCTGCAAGTTATTTAATTTACAATCAAATCTCTGATTTTTTGAACGTGTTAAATGCGTTTTAAAGCTATTTTTAAAAAGTTCAACTTGTCTCTTTTTTATATTATGTATCTTTTTGGGTATACAGTAATTGCAATTGATTTGAACTTTGAAAAGAACTTTGGGAATATTAGGATGAAGAACTCAGCTCGTGGTAGAGTGGATCCATTTATCGTTATGGATGTTATGGAGGCCGCCCGACAAATTAGTAAATTAGGGCATGAAGTAATACATTTGGAGGTTGGGCAGCCTGGCACTGGAGCCCCCACCTTGGCTAAAGAAAAAGTGATTAATGGTTTGTCTGACTCTACGATGGGTTACACCGTTGCGTTGGGTATACCAGAATTAAGAGAAAAAATAGCTGATTTATACTGGCGATGGTACAAAATTAAAGTCGATCCAGAGAGAATTATAGTAACACCTGGTTCATCGGGATCATTTATACTCGCCTTCACAGGGCTATTTGATGTTGGTGACACTGTGGGAATAGGATCGCCTGGCTACCCAAGTTACAGGCAAATTCTCAAAGCTCTCAGTCTAAATACGTGTGCGATAAAGACAACAAGTGATAATAAATTCCAACCTATTGCTACTGACATTAAAGATAAAAACCTTGATGGTTTACTAATTGCTTCACCAGCTAACCCAACAGGTTCTATGTTAAATAAAGATGAACTAGAGGGGTTGATGGAGGCATGTGATCAGAAACAAACAGTTTTCATTAGCGATGAAATCTATCATGGAATTGAATATGATACGAGGGCTGTATCCGCTTTAGAAATTTCTGATGACTGTTTTGTTATAAATTCATTTTCCAAATATTTTTCCATGACCGGTTGGAGATTAGGGTGGATAGTCGTTCCTTATGATTACATTAGGCAATTCGAAAGATTAGCACAAAATCTATTTATTTGCGCGCCCCACATATCACAAGTCGCGGCTCTGGGCGCATTAGATTCTCATGATGAGTTAAATCAAAACCTCGGAACATATAGGGCAAATCGAGCTTTGCTAATAGAGCAACTACCCAAAATAGGTTTTAAAAAATTTGCTCCTCCAGATGGTGCGTTTTACTTTTACATAGATGTTTCAGACTATACAGATAATAGCCTAAATTTCTGCAAGGCAATTTTGGAAGAGGTGCGTGTAGCAATAACTCCAGGGATTGATTTTGATCCGGACCGTGGGCTTGAAACTGTTCGGTTGTCATACGCTTGCAGCACGCCAGATCTAAAAAAGGGATTAAGCCGGCTTGATAATTTCATGAGCAAGTACAGACTTTAAAATGAAATATATAAAAATATTTTTTTTGTTGTCCCTGATATGGGCAAATTTTGGACCTAAAATTGGTAGCCATCCAATATTTCAAATGGCGAATGCTTCAAATTTCAATGCTATTTATGATTTCCGATTAAAATTGGATGAGGCAGTACCATTCAGAGTTTATAGTTTTAATCATCCTAATAGGATTGTCCTTGAGTTGCATACATCTGCTATCAAAGCTCTTGAAAATTTAGAAATAACAAGGTCACCACTTTTAGGAGAAATAAAATTTTCGAAAGGTTTAGATGGGTGGTCAACTATTTCTATCGAATTAGCCAAACCAGCAAAAGTCCAAAATCTAACCATGGACCAACATAAACTGCACGGTTTGGAGGCAGAACTAAGTTTTGAACTGGTTCCAATCGAACAGAGAGAGTTCAATAGAATTGTTAAAGTTTTTGCTGACGACAGCATTGATACGCTCCCAGTCGGTGTAAGAAATGAGGACTTTGAAAATACAAATAATAATTTAACTGTAGTTATTGATCCGGGTCACGGTGGATTAGATCCCGGTGCGCAAGTTGAAAGTATTCGAGAAGCAGATTTGATGCTCACTTTGGCCAGGGTGGTAGCGGCAGAAATTAACGCTCTTGACAACATAAATGTCATACTAACTAGGGCAACGGATGAATTTACTTCATTGGACAAAAGACTTACGTTAGCAGTTCAAGTTGGTGCTGATCTATTTATTTCTTTACATGCAGACACTGTTGAAATGGGTAAAGCGTCTGGATCAACTGTTTATACATTATCAAACGAAGCTTCTGACAAAGCGAGTGCAAGATTGGCTGCCAGACATGGCGGAAACGAACTTATTTCTGGTCTAGATCTTTCTGGCGCAGAAACAGCAGTAACATCTGCCTTAATGGGGCTGTTGAGACGGGAGAATACTATACGATCCAATACATTTTCAAAATCAATTATAAAGAATTTGGAAACCTTTGATATTAAGCTAAACCCTAAACCTTCCCGAAAGGCAAACTTTTCTGTATTAAAGCTACCTAGTGTACCCTCAATTTTGATCGAAACTGGTTTCATGTCTACGAGTTCTGATTTAAAAAACTTACAAGATCAAGATTGGGCTGAGAAATTTGCTTTAGCGATATCTTCAGGAATTTTAGAGTGGATTGAAGAGGATCAGTTGTTTGCAAAGAATAGAATGGAATGACGCGGAACATAAAATATAATGCTCGAACTGAGGTTACCATTTTTCATTAAGCTGCGAATTTTAGAATTGCTTATTCAATGTGTTCGCAGTGTGTTCGGCTTTCTGGGCACTATTTTTACTCTCATCACTATGAGCACCATTGTTTGTGGGCTATCTTTAGGTGGTATTTTTTGGGTTTATGGCCGCGATTTGCCAAGCCATGAATTTCTTGCTCAGTACAAACCTCCAACTATTAGCCGAATTTATTCCGCGGAAGGAAAAATAATTGATGAATTTGCAAAAGAAAGACGGTTATTTACGCCAGCCAATCAAATCCCAGATTTGATAAAAAATGCGTTTATTTCCGCAGAAGATAAAAATTTTTATGAGCATCCGGGTTATGATATGAGAGGTATTTTTGCCGCTTTAGTCGATGCAGTTCAGTCGAGAGGTAAAAGAATACGGGGAGCATCAACAATAACGCAGCAAGTTATGAAGAATTTCCTACTGGATCGTTCGCGAAGAGCGGAGCGAAAGGTTAAAGAAATAATATTGGCCACTCGTATCGAGAGAAGTTTGACAAAAGAACAAATTCTCGAACTTTACTTAAATGAGATCTTCTTGGGTCAGAATTCTTATGGAATCACAGCCGCTTCTCAGACTTACTTTAATAAAACCTTAGATGAATTAGCTCCACATGAAGCAGCATTTCTGGCTGCTTTGCCTAAGGCACCATCAGATTACCATCCTGTTCGTGAGAAAGAACGTTTATTGGAACGGCGTAATTATGTTTTGAAAGAAATGTTCCAGAATGGTTATCTTCCGAAGAGAATTTATGAGTATGAATTAACACAACCCGTAAAATCGGTGCAGGGTCGAGATTATACAGGTTTTCGATCTAAATTGCCGAGTCGTAACTATTTCACAGATGAAATAAGACGGCAACTCAGCGAGACTTTTGGCGAAGAAGAGTTCTTTACAGGAGGAATGACGGTTCGATCGACTTTTGATCCAATTTTGCAACGAAAAGCTGCTCTGGCTTTACAGAGAGGTCTTGAACGATATGACCGTAAGCAAGGCATTTGGCGTGGTACTGGCAAAAAGGTTCCGTTCGCAATTTTAAATGATGAGGCAAAGTGGCAAAATTCATTGGCTAGTTTAAAGCTACCTAGAGACATAAATTTAGATGGTCAATGGATTCCAGCGGTTATTCTTGGAATTGAAAATTCTGAAGTGCGTATTGGCATCGAGGGGATTGAGGAGACAGCTGAAGGTAGTTGGATTCCACCAACTGATATGACTTGGATTAAAAAGGTTTTTGCTTCGGGAAAGCTGGTAGATGTAGTCGGGCAATTTTCAGATTTTCTTAATATTGGCGATGTTGTTCTAGTTAGAAGGCTTATTGATCAGGATGGTAATTTTTTGCATTGGAGTTTGCGGCAAGTTAGTGAAGTTCAAGGCGCCTTTATGGCAATGGACGTCAACAATGGACGCGTTATTGCAATGCAGGGGGGCTTTTCTTATGAATCGTCGGTTTTTAACCGCGCTACACAAGCAAAAAGGCAGCCTGGATCCAGTTTTAAACCATTTGTTTACGCCTCAGCTTTAGATAGCGGGTATTCTCCAGCTACAGTTGTTGTGGATGCTCCAATTGAGATCGATACCCCACAAGGTTTGTGGCGTCCCAAGAATTCGAATGATAAATTTTATGGTCCAACTCCACTTCGGACTGGAATAGAAATGTCACGAAATCTCATGACAATTCGTTTAGCTCGAGAGGTGGGTCTAGATATAATTGCGGAGTATGCTGAAAAATTTGGCGTATATGATAATATGAAAGAATTCCTTGCAAACTCGCTTGGTTCCGAGGAAACAACATTATATCGGATGGTAGCAGCTTACGCCATGTTCGCGAATGGTGGCGAACGGGTTATGCCTACTATGGTTGATAGAATACAAGATCGATATGGTAAAACTATATTTAAGCATGATCAGCGAATTTGCTTAGATTGCGGAATTGATCAATTATCTTTGGGAGATGTTCCTACGATTTTAACTAATAGAGAGCGCGTTATGGACCGAATAACCGCTTACCAATTAACATCTATGATGGAGGGGGTAGTCTCCCGTGGCACCGCTAGAAGGACAGTTAACCTAGGTGTTCCAACCGCAGGAAAAACTGGCACTACCAATGAGGCAAAAGATGTCTGGTTTTTAGGCTTCACGTCCAACATTGTGGCAGGCTGCTACATTGGGCATGACATTCCACGGCCTTTGGGACGGGGGTCCGGGGGTGGTTCTATGTGTGGTCCTGTTTTTAATGAGTTCATGTCCGCTGTAACGGAGATTTATGGAGGAGCTGATTTTATAATACCGCAAGGCGGCAAGTTTATTAAAATCGATAGATACTCTGGAGAGCGGCTTCCAGATCATGCCGACGGTGAGCACGTTGTTGCGGAATTTTTTCGGGATGGTGAGGAACCAAAGTTTGGCTTAACCTTTGATGGGGGCTTTGCAATGGGTAGTAATTTTACCTTGATCAAGCCTGGTGAAACAGTTCTTCGAGAAATCAAAACAACCACTGGGGAAACAGTTTTAGTAGCCCCAAAAGCAACGTTGGGAACTTTAAGCGCAGGAGGTTTATACTGAGCTTGCTCTTGGCGCATCACTGGTTTAACTAATTTTTTGACTGCTATTGGGGTAAGTTTCAGATATGCGCGCTGACATACAGATTATTATTAGTGAAATCGACAAATCTTTATCGCTCTTAAGGCAGAGGCTCGATTGGGATAACGTTAGAAAAAAGCGAGAAGAATTTGATGCTTTGACGGAAGATCCTGATCTTTGGAATGAACCTGATAAAGCCCAAAAGCTAATGCGGGAACGGCAGAATTTTATTGATCGAGTGGATGCTCATGATGCAATGAGCACTGAATTGAAAGAGAACATTGAGTTAATCGAATTAGCTGAAGCCGAAGCTGATGAAGAAATATTGCAAGAAGTACTTACAGCTTTACAACTGCTCAAAAACAGGGCCTCAGCGAAAGAATTAGAGGCTTTATTGAACGGTGAGGCAGATGGCAATGATACATTTCTTGAGATCCATGCTGGAGCGGGAGGTACAGAAAGTTGTGATTGGGCAGGAATGATTTCTAGGATGTATGTAAGGTGGGCTGAAAGGTCAGGCTATAAAGTTGAACTTCAGTCGGAAACGGCCGGTGATGAAGCGGGACTTAAATCTGTAAGTTACAAAATCTCTGGTCAAAATGCCTATGGATGGCTCAAAAGTGAAAGTGGTGTGCACCGATTAGTAAGAATTTCACCTTTTGACTCAGCCGCAAAGAGGCATACCTCTTTTTGCTCAGTATGGGTTTACCCCGTTGTAGATGATAATATTGATATTGATATCAGTCCTAACGACATCAGGATCGATACTTTTCGTTCATCCGGAGCGGGGGGCCAGCATGTGAATACAACAGACTCCGCAGTTCGGATAACACACAATCCCACTGGAATCGTTGTGACAAGTTCTGAAAAGTCGCAGCATCAAAACCGTGATATAGCGATGAAGGCACTAAAGTCTAGGCTTTACCAGATGGAGTTGGACCGTAGAAATGCTGCAATTACGGAAGCACATGAGAATAAAGGTGATGCCGGTTGGGGCAATCAAATCAGGTCATATGTGCTTCATCCATACCAAATGGTTAAAGACTTAAGAACTTCTTATGAGACTTCGGATACGAAAGGCGTGCTAGACGGCAATATTGATGAATTTATGGCAGCGACGTTAGCCCTTGATTTATCTGGTAAATCGAGAGCCGAGGCAAAATCTTGAAATTGATAACTTTTAAGTTAAAGTGCTGAGAGCTTTTGGATAAGTGATTGATAATCAGTGGATATTTTAAACAAAGAGGCTTGGGAACAAAAAGCGCTTATTAAGGCTGGAGCGTTGAGTGTTTCAGAATTAATGCAGGAGACTTTAGCTCGCATAGAGTTAGTTAATCCTAAAGTTAACGCTCTAGTTAATTTATTGAGTAAAGAGGCCTGTGAGAACCTGGCGTCAGCAGAGTACCCTCTTGGGGGGGCTTTGGGCGGGATGCCCATGGCAATTAAAGATCTAGCGAATGTAAAAGGTTTTAAAACTACCGAAGGATCTCCTTTGTATTCAGAGAGATTAGCTCGAAAAGATGATCAAATGGTTGCTCGATTAAGAGCCGCAGGAGCATTATTTATTGGAAAGACAAATACGCCTGAGTTTGGACTGGGCAGTAACACCTTCAACCCGGTGTACGGTAAAACTAAAAACCCGTATGATCTCACCAGGACGTGTGGTGGCTCGTCCGGAGGAGCGGCAGTCGCGTTAGCCACCAGAATGCTAAGTATTTCTGATGGATCCGATATGATGGGATCTCTGAGAAACCCAGCTGCTTGGAATAATGTTTATGGTCTGCGTCCCACTTGGGGACTTGTTCCTCCTGAGCCATCAGGGGAAATCTTCCTCTCTCAGCTCTCAACTTTAGGTCCAATGGCCCGATCGCCAAAGGACTTGGCTTTGCTTTTGGATGTTCAAGCAAATCATTTTGACAATAAATCTTATGTTTTACAGAGTAAGAGTTTTTGGAATTTTACAGCACAACCACTTATGAAAGGTATCAAAATTGGATGGTTAGGGGATTGGGGTGGAACACTAACTTTTGAAGATGAATTGCTAGATCTAGCGCAAAATGCCTTAAACGAAATGTCTTCGCTCGGTGCGATTATTCACGATCTAAAGGCTCCATTTGCGATGAACGATATTTGGATGTCTTGGTGCGATTTACGTGCCTGGCAAATTACCAACGGATTGAGAGATATTTACGAAGATATCGAGAAGCGGAAGAATTTAAAGCCTGAGGCTGTTTGGGAAATCGAAAATGGTTTGTCCTTATCAGGTCAAGATATATATGATGCGGCTTTGAAGAAGTCGAAATGGTATAACTCGGCATCAGAACTCTTTGAAAAATTTGATTTGCTCGTTTTGCCGAGTACTCAAGTGTGGCCATTTGATCTGGCAGAAATTTATCCAGTGTCCATTAAAAATGAGAAAATGGATACTTATCACAGATGGATGCAAGTAACCATCCCAGCAGGTTTGCTAGGTTTGCCTGTTGTCAATATACCGATTGGATTTGGTAAAACAGGTTTGCCGGCCGGAATACAACTCATAGGCTCGAAAGGATCAGATGGATATATTTTAAGTATTGCCCAAGCATGGCATGAGCACACAAAATGGCCTTATGTAAATATTCCAAATTTTAGTTAGAAAAGAAGCTTTTTATGATTTTGAATTATTTGGTTTTAATGTTCTGGTCTGGTTTCCATCTGCCATAATAATAAGATTTACATTGCGGATAAGGCACCCTTTATATAAGCCGTTATCAAAAAGGAGATTTTTTATGGCTCTTGCTTTCATCGCACCAGGGCAGGGTGCGCAGTTCATAGGGATGGGTCTAGAACTGGCTGAGTCATATCCTCAGTCGCGCCTTGTTTACGAAGAGGTTGACGACGCTTTGGGTGAGAAATTAAGCGATCTGATTTGGCACGGGTCAATAGAAGATTTAACACTGACAGAAAATGCGCAGCCAGCGTTGATGGCGACTACTTTAGCGGCCTTCAGGGCTCTTCAGTCTGAGGGCTTAAAAGTAGAGGATGCCAAATTCGTGGCTGGACATTCCTTAGGTGAGTATTCCGCCTTAGCCATGGCTGGGTCTTTATCAATAGGCGATGCAGCCAAATTGCTTCGTATTCGTGGCAAAGAAATGCAAAACGCGGTTCCTGTTGGAATTGGCGCTATGGCTGCTATTTTGGGTCTGACCTACAGCGATTTAGTGAAGGTAGCTAAAAAAGCTGCTGATAATGAGGTTTGTCAAGCGGCTAACGATAATGACCCCTCTCAAGTTGTTGTTTCTGGGCACAAAGGTGCAGTGGAAAGAGCAATAGAAATTGCAAAAGAAATGGGAGCAAAGCGTGCAGTGCTTCTGCCTGTAAGTGCGCCATTTCATAGTGAGCTAATGGCTCCGGCCGCTCTAAAAATGCAAGATGCACTTTCAAATACCTCTTTAGCAGACCCGGAAATTCCTCTGGTTTCTAATGTGAAAGCGCAAGCAGTAGCTTCAGCTGATGAAATTCGCAGTTTGCTTGTAGCACAAGTTACTGGGGTTGTTAGGTGGAGAGAGTCAATCGAGTGGATGGCGAGTAATGGAGTAACAGAAATGTGGGAAATTGGTGCAGGAAGAGCACTTTCTGGAATGGTGCGTCGGATTGATCGCTCTATTTCATGTTCATCTGTTTCCAAACCTGAAGAAGTTAAAAAAGTAATTCTTTCACAAAATGAGATGAGATAATGTTTAATTTAAATGGTAAAAATGCACTCATAACTGGTGCTTCTGGCGGAATTGGAAGGGCTATTGCGGAGACTCTTCACGCATCTGGAGCCAGGTTAACCATTAGTGGTACTCGCATGGAACCTTTGGAGGAACTTGCAAAGAGTTTAGGTGATAGGGTTCACATAATGGGCTGCGATTTATCTAATGGTGTTGAAGTTGAAAATTTATCTAAAGGGGCTCAGAAAAAAATGGGTTCGGTAGATATTCTGGTAAATAATGCCGGTATAACAAGAGACAATTTATTCTTAAGAATGACAGATGAGGACTGGGCTAGTGTGTTGGAGGTAAATCTGACTTCCACTATGAAACTTTGTCGTGGAGTGTTACGAGGAATGATGAAGTCGAGATGGGGCCGCATTGTAAATATTGGCTCAGTAGTTGGTTCTACTGGCAATCCTGGTCAAGGAAACTATGCTGCCTCCAAGGCAGCATTAGTTGGTATGTCGAAGTCTTTGGCTAATGAAGTAGCTTCTCGAGGCATAACCGTAAATTGTATTGCTCCAGGTTTTGTAAAAACTGCTATGACTGAAAAGTTAAACGAGAAGCAACAAGAGGCAATCAAATTGCAAATACCAGCCGGAAGAATGGGAGAAGTATCAGATATAGCTTTTGCAGCGTTATATCTGGCATCCGAAGAAGCATCTTATATTACTGGATCAACTCTACATGTAAATGGTGGTATGGCGATGCTTTAATGCCCTTTGGAAAATAGCTCCAGACGATGATAATCTCTGCAAGATAGACTTTCAAAATCGTGCCGCTTGATTTTAATTTTTAAAAAAAATTAAGTAAAAATGTTTGCAAATTGCTCATGCTATGATATAGGCGGCTCATAAAATCAGGCAGAATTTCAGAATTGCCAAGTTTCCAGTTAGGATTTTTAGAAACTAGCTGGGCTATGTAACGGCCCATTCTGGGCGAAACGGGCTTGGCCCATTATTTGATGAGGGAAATACTATGAGTGATATCTCAGACCGCGTGAAAAAAATTGTTGTCGAGCATCTAGGGGTCGATGAAGATAAAGTAGTTGATAATGCATCTTTTATTGATGATTTAGGTGCAGACAGTTTGGATACAGTTGAGTTAGTAATGGCATTTGAAGAAGAGTTCGGTATAGAAATCCCAGACGATGCTGCGGAAAATATCCAATCATTCGGTGATGCTGTTAAATTTATCGAAGACGCGTCTTAGTATTTTCAAGTTAATAGCGATTATTGCCCTTGTCATAGGACAAGGGCTATTTATTGGGCGATTTTGTTGCTGGCCTTGCTCAACGAGCATTAGACGAGTTATTAAGTATTCTGAAATGCTTTAAACAAAGGAATGAACATGCGTCGAGTAGTGGTAACGGGTCTTGGTTTAGTAACGCCATTAGCTTGTGGCGTTTCAGACACCTGGGCCAGGCTTTTAGATGGTCAATCGGGCGCTGGTAAAATTACTCGATTTGATCCGTCAAGAGTTACTACAAAATATGCCTGTGAGGTTCCTTTTGGGAATGGGGCAAATGGGACATTTAATCCTGATGACTGGATGGAGCCAAAAGAACGCCGTAAAGTAGATGATTTTATTCTGTATGGAGTTTCCGCCGCAGAACAGGCGGTTACTGATGCTGGTTGGAAACCTAATAATGAAAAAGACTTAGAACGAACTGGAGTTATGATAGGATCAGGCATTGGCGGTTTAAACTCAATTGCTGAAACTGCAGTTTTGATCCATGAAAAGGGTCCAAGACGTGTATCCCCGTTCTTTATACCCGGAGCATTAATTAATCTTGTATCTGGCCAAGTTAGCATAAAGTATGGTTTTAAGGGCCCAAATCATTCAGTAGTCACAGCCTGCTCTACAGGCGCACATGCTATCGGCGATGCAGCTCGTCTGATAATGACCGATGACGCCGATGTAATGATAGCTGGGGGCGCAGAAGCATCAATATCAGAAATAGGTATTGCCGGATTCAATGCTTGTAAGGCATTGTCAACCAAATTTGAAAGTGAGCCGACGGCTGCTTCACGGCCCTATGATATGAACCGTGATGGTTTTGTCATGGGAGAGGGTTCAGGAATTGTGGTTTTAGAGGAACTTGAGCATGCGGTTTCTAGAGGGGCAAAAATATATGCTGAGATACTAGGTTATGGCCTGTCCGGAGACGCGTATCACATAACCGCACCGTCAGAAAATGGTGAAGGCGGTGAGAGGGCTATGCGAGCCGCCTTATCAAAAGCAAAACTCGATCCTGAGGACATTAATTACATTAACGCTCATGGGACATCAACTATGGCTGATGTTATTGAGCTTGCAGCGGTTGAAAGATTATTGGGTGATGCTGCTGGGAAAGTAAAAATGTCATCGACAAAATCGATGACAGGACACCTTCTGGGAGCAGCCGGAGCTATAGAAGCTATCTTCTCAATATTAGCCATTCGCGATCAGGTTGTTCCTCCTACTATAAATCTCGACGAGCCAGCTGTAACGACGCAAGTTGATTTAGTCGCCAATCGGAATCAAGAATTTGAAGTTATTTACGCTTTGTCTAATTCTTTTGGTTTTGGAGGTACTAATGCCTCATTACTTTTGGGTAAATTGCAATAATGTTACGCTCTTTGGCGTCGAACATGCTAACCGTTTTGATTTTTGGCTTTTTCCTGATTGGCGCTGTAGGTATTTGGGGTAAGTCGCAATATGTGGCAGAGGGTCCACTTCAAAATGCAATTTGTTTCAAAGTCAAAAGTGGCACCAGCATGCGCACTGTGGTTCAAGACTTGGTTAATGATAAAGCAATTTCTTCAGAGTTTGTTTTTAGGGTTGGCATGGAATCCAGTGGCCTGTCTCGAAAAATCAAAGCTGGAAGTTTTTTAGTCCCCAAAAATGCCTCAATGGTGGAAATATCAAAGCGACTTACTGAGTCTGGCGTTAGTAATTGTGGTAATCAAATAATTTACCGTGTTGGTGTAACATCGCTAAAAATTGAAATAAGGGATACTGATCCCAATACGGGCAAGATGTTTAAGGTTGGCGATTTTATTTTTGATGAGTTTGCAGATGAAAAAATTAATGAGTTTGCCTCTGAGCACTCTACCAGGTTTAGAGTTGCTCTTGCCGAGGGGGTGTCGAGTTGGCAAGTATATAAGGCATTGTCGGAGATAAAATTCTTATCGGGCAAGTTAGAAAATATTCCTGACGAAGGAACTATTGCACCGGCGAGTTATGATTTTGTTATAGGTATGACAAAAGAGACATTAATTAAAAAAATGCAAGAAAGGCAAGCGTCCATTCTGAACGAAGCATGGAATGCTCGGCAGCCAAATCTTCCAATTAATACAAAACAGGAAGCACTTATTTTAGCCTCAATTATCGAGAAAGAAACATCCTTGAAAACTGAACGAGGTAAAGTTTCATCCGTGTTTGTAAATCGATTATTGCGAGAAATAGCATTGCAAACAGATGCTTCGGTCATATACGGAATTACTAGAGGAAGAAAAGTCCTTGGTCGGGGGCTTCGTAGAAGTGAGCTAAAAAAAGATACACCCTGGAATACATACGTAAATAAAGGTCTGCCACCTAGCCCAATTGGAAATCCGGGAAAGGCCTCGATACATGCTGCGTTGAACCCCGATATAACTAACTATTTATATTTTGTTGCAGATGGCAGTGGTGGGCATGCTTTTGCCGAAAATTTGCGAGAACATAATATAAATGTTGCAAAGTGGCGAAAGATTGAAAAAACTGATAATTAATCATGAATTATCTTTAAATGATTTGCATCGTTAAAATCTACTGAATTTGAAAATTAATAAATAATATTATATAATTTACAAAGCTGAGAGCAAAGCTGTCAATAAACAGTAATAATTTGAGTGGAGTAGGAAATCTTATGGGTAAGAAAAAAGAAGTGCTAGACGCACTCGACCCTGTTTGGGAAAGAATTCAGATCGAAGCCAAAGCTGCCGTTGAAAAGGAGCCGCTGCTTGGAGGCTCACTTCACTCCTGCATTCTTCACCACAGTTCAATTGAACAGGCTTTGGCCTATCGAATAGCTTCGAAACTTGCGTCGCAAGAAATGAGTGAGCAAATCCTGCGTGAATTATGCGATGATGCTTATAAAAGTGAGGGCGAGCTTTCCATGGCTGGCCGTGCTGACATAGTCGCTGTTTATCAAAGGGATCCTGCTTGCAATACTTATCTCCAACCTCTTTTATTTTTTAAGGGTTTCCAAGCCTTACAAGCGTACAGAGTTGCGCATTGGCTTTGGAAGAAGGGTAGAAAGGATATGGCTTACTTTTTACAGATGCGGTGTTCTGAAGTCTTTGGTATTGATATACATCCAGGTGCTCGTATCGGTAAGGGAATTATGATCGATCATGCACACTCAATTGTTATTGGAGAAACCGCTGTGGTAGGAGATAATGTTTCCATGCTACATTCTGTAACTCTTGGTGGCACGGGTAAAGATGATGAAATCAGGCATCCTAATATAGGAGATGGTGTTCTTTTGGGGGCGGGAGCTAAAGTGCTTGGTAATATTTCAGTTGGCAGTTGCTCACGGGTTGCAGCAGGATCTGTGGTGTTGCAGAATGTGCCGGAAAAAACAACTGTCGCTGGTGTTCCCGCGAAGGTTGTTGGCGCAGCTGGATGCACCAACCCATCGATCAGTATGGATCAAATAATTAAAAGAAAGTAACTCGTTTATTGGCAATTTGAATTAAATATTAAGAAGGCCAATTGGGTTCTCTAAATTATCGACGATAGTTTGCAAAAGTTGAGCTCCAAGAACACCGTCGATTACTCGATGATCAACTGATAAAGACAGTTCCATTTTTGTAGCAACACCCAGGGATCCATCATCTAATACGGTTGGTTTTTTCTTACCAGTGCCCACTGCTAAGATTGCAGCATGAGGCGGGTTAATTATTGCGTCAAAACTCTCTATACCAAACATGCCTAAATTTGAAATAGCGAAGCTTCCACCTTGAAACTCTGTGGGCATTAATTTCTTCGCTCTAGCTCGGGAGGCGAGATCTTTCATTTCTTCCGAAATATTTGAAATAGTTTTTTGATCACTATCTTTAATTACAGGTGTAAATAGGCCACCCTCAACGGAGACTGCGACAGCGATATCCGATGATTTGAATTTAATTAATTTATTTCCAGCCCATATTGCATTTGCGTTAGGATTGCTTTGCAGTGCTTCCGCGCATGCCTTTATTACAATATCGTTAATGCTTACTTTTATATTTTTATCCAACAATTTTTTATTAATTTTCTGTCTTAAATCTAAAAGATTTTCCATTTCTACACTTCTCCTTAAATAGAAGTGAGGAATAGTTTGTTTTGCTTCACACAAACGAGACGCAATAGTCTTGCGCATTCCATCTAATGCTATTTCTGTAAAATTTCTATCTGAGTAAATTTCCAAGAGCGCATCATAAGAAAAACTATCTGATGTAACTGGAGATACATTTTTTGCAGTTGTGAAATCAGGTTTTTGAAGAATTTTACCTAAAGATGTTGATTTTATATTGGCTAAATCTTTTTTAATTATTCGACCGTGAGGCCCAGTCCCTTTAACTAAATTTATATCAATTCCCTGTTGTTCCGCAATTCGACGTGCAAGAGGCGTAATAAAAACGCGGTCTCTAGGTTTGGAACTTGAATTATTTTTAATGTCTTTCGCAGTTATTTGGGTTGCATCAGTTATAACTGGTTTAGGAGCAGCAGGCTCTTCAATTTTTTTACTAGTCGAATTATCTTCCCCACTTAAGGTTGCAATTGCTGAATTTACTTTCACTCCTTCTGTGCCTTCAGCAACTAAAAGTTTCTCGATAATTCCTTCTTCGACAGCTTCAAACTCCATGGTTGCTTTGTCTGTTTCTATTTCTGCAAGAAGGTCTCCAGATTCAATTTTGTCTCCCTCTTTAACAAACCATTTTGCCAATGTACCCTCTTCCATAGTAGGAGAAAGCGCTGGCATTAAAACTTCGATAGCCAATTTTTTCTCCTTACTTATATATTACTTTTTTGACAGCACTAATAACTTCAGCTGTAGTAGTTAGTGCAAGTTTTTCTAAATTAGCAGCATAGGGCATAGGTACATCCTTCCCAGTACAATTAATTACAGGAGCATCCAAATAGTCGAATGCTCTTTCCATTATAACAGCAGATAAATGGTTACCTATCGAACCTATAGGAAAGCCTTCTTCAACAGTTATACATCGATTTGTTTTTTCGATTGAATTTATAATCGTTTCGTAATCAATCGGTCGTAGCGAGCGTAAATCGATAACCTCTACTGATACGCCTTCTGCTTCCAACTGGTTTGAGGCTTCAAGAGCATATTGCATTCCAATGCCAAACGACACAATTGTAACATCTGTACCTTCGCGCCAAACACGGGCTTTGCCGAAAGGCACCGTGTAATCTTCCAAAAGTGGAACTTCGAATGATTTTCCATAAAGTATTTCGTTTTCTAGGAAGATAACTGGGTTGTCATCACGTATTGCTGTTTTCATTAAACCTTTTGCGTCGGATGCTGAGTATGGTTGTACTACTTTTAATCCCGGAATGTGGGCATACCAAGCGGCATAATCTTGGCTATGTTGTGCGCCAACCCGAGCAGCAGCACCATTGGGCCCTCGAAACACCATTGGCGCACCCATTTGGCCACCAGACATATAAAGGGTCTTAGCTGCGGAATTGACAATCTGATCGATTGCTTGCATAGAAAAATTAAAAGTCATAAATTCAACAATAGGTCGTAACCCTGCGAATGCAGACCCTACTGCTATACCTGTAAAACCATGCTCAGTTATTGGTGTATCTATAACACGTTTTGAGCCGAATTCATCCAATAAACCTTGAGAAACTTTATATGCCCCCTGATATTCCGCTACCTCTTCTCCCATGAGATACACGGTTTCATCACGGCGCATTTCTTCTGCCATGGCATCTCGAATGGCCTCTCTGACCGTTTGTGTTTTGGTTTGGATTTCAGCGCCCCATTCGGCTTCTATGCCGCTTAATGGTGCTTCTTGGCTTTTAAACTCAGTCTTGGTTGAAGAAGCATCAGTCTGAACATTTTTCTCAATCGGCTGTAAATCAACCGTACTTTCGGTTGCTTCGTTTGCCATCATCGCGATTGGTGAATTTACTAATACACCTTCTGTACCTTCAGCCACTATAATTTTTGCGAGTATACCTTCATCTACTGCTTCAAATTCCATAGTAGCTTTATCTGTTTCTATTTCGGCTATAATATCTCCTGCTGACACTTTGTCGCCTTCTTTTACAAGCCACTTAGCAAGCTTGCCCTCTTCCATAGTCGGCGATAATGCTGGCATTAAAATTTCAGTTGTCATAGTTTAAACTCTCAAGCGTATATGTCTGTCCAAAGTTCTTCTGCGGAAACTTCTGGGCTATCTTTTGCATATTCAGCGCATGCATTAATGATCTCTTTAATCTCTTTATCTATAGTTTTGATTTCTTCATCTGTGGCGTGTTTTTCTGAAATTAACAGAGTTCTAACTGCTTCTATTGGATCTCTCTGAGCTCGCATTTTCTGCACCTCTTCGCGAGTTCGATACTTTGCAGGGTCAGACATAGAGTGTCCTCGATACCGGTAAGTTTTAATCTCTAAGATATATGGACCTTTACCTGCACGGCAATAATCTGCAGCTTTGTCTCCTGCAGTTTTTACAGCTATTACATCCATACCATCAACAGCTTCACCTTTTATTCCAAATGCTTCACCCCTTGTATAAATTTCAGGGCTTGATGTTGATCTCTCTTGGGCTGTTCCCATCGCGTACTGATTATTTTCTATTACAAATATTACTGGAAGTTTCCATAATGCTGCCATGTTAAAAGTTTCGTAGACTTGACCCTGGTTAGCTGCACCGTCTCCAAAATAAGTAAATGTCACGCAATTGTTTTCTCGGTAGCGATCTGCAAAGGCCAAGCCGGCACCGAGAGGTACTTGTGCCCCCACAATTCCATGCCCACCATAAAAGTTTTTTTCTTTGGAAAACATATGCATGGATCCACCTTTGCCTTTTGAGTAGCCACCACCGCGCCCAGTGAGTTCGGCCATAACACCATTAGGGTCCATGCCGCAGGCAAGCATGTGCCCATGATCTCGGTAGGAAGTTATTCTTTTATCGCCGTCTCTGGCCGCTGCCTCCAAGCCAACAACAACTGCCTCTTGACCAATATACAAATGGCAGAAACCACCTATCAATCCCATGCCATAAAGCTGCCCTGCTTTCTCTTCAAAGCGTCTTATCAGGAGCATGTCCCGATAAAATTTGATTAAGTCATGGTTCTCATCAGTAGATTTTTTAGTGACTTTTTTTGCAGCCATCAGCTCTTCTCCGATAAGTAGTTTAACGTTAAACTACTTATTACATATATTTTTGTGAAGTGCGAGTGCAAAATTTAAAAGCATATCAGCTATGACATTTATGCAATTTCAAATGGTAAATTTTGCTACTGGATTACAAGTTCGTCTGATCTAACGTATCCGAGAATATCTCTGGCCTGTTGGTCCAATAGTTCTAGATCCAAGTAATGATCGGAAAGACGCCGTGTCAGGTTCTTTAAACCTGCTATTTCGACATTCAAACTCGTTAATTCTGCCTGTAATTTTTGTATATCGTGATTTATTTCAGCTCGACGCAAGATACCAAAATCTCCTTGCACCGCTGCAAAAGTAAAATAAAGTCCCAATGAAAGAGAAATTGTGAAAACACAAATAATAACCCACGGTGTGCCTGATTTTTTTTCTGCCATTTTGCCTCAATATAGTTTTTTGCAAGAGGATGGCACAGAATAATTTAAAAGTGAATCCCTTTTTTTAACTTAAGTCAGAGATGCCTCGTAAATGCTTTGGATAGTTTGCTCTAATTGTTTTTCAAACTGTTCTTTAGGATCGTTTCTTTTTAAGCCTTCCGCCAAAGCTCTTGAAAAACTTGCGATAATTTTCGTATTTCGCGTCAGCTTGGCAACGGCTTCGTTCTTTTTGAACCCACCACTTAAAGCGACTATTCGCAATATATTGGGATGGTTTGTTAGTGGCTCGTATAAATTGTCTTGATCAGGGAGGCTGAGTTTTAGAATTACTTTTTTGTTCGACCCAATTTGATCAAGCCTGCTCCTAAGGTTTTCATACAGTAAATCTTCAGCTTCTTTTTTGTCAGGAATTGTGATGGCCACCTCTGGTTCGATTATCGGTATGAGCCCATATGATAATATTTCTGATGCTACATCAAATTGCTGATCGACGATATCTTTGATGCCAGTTTCATTTGCGCCAATTATTACAGAGCGCATTTTTGTACCAAATACTTCGTTTTCTTTTGCCAGTTTCAAAGAATTTTTAAGGTCATTAATCGGCTTTAATAGTTGCACGTGGTTGTCTATGGAGAGTAGGCCCTTATCAATTTTAAGAAACGGCACGACTTTCAATTTTTCCCAAAGATAAATTGCGGATGGTATTTTATCTATTTTCTTTTGTATTGTGTTTTCAAAAAGTATTGCTCCTAAAATCCTGCCGCTCGAGAATGCATTTGACTTTATAATTCGTGTGCGCATTTCATGAATTAAATCATACATATCTGCGGAATTATCATACTCTGACTCCTCTACGCCGTAGTGTTTTAGAGCTTTTGGCGTAGATCCGCCGCTTTGGTCAAGGGCTGCAATAAATCCTTGGCCAGTTGATATTTTTAACAATTGTGCATTATTCAATTTATTTGGACCTTTAAAAACAATAAGATGAACAATAGCTTAGAAGTCTAGAAAAATGATTCAATCCTGTTAGCGCTATAAATTAAAATTTATTTACAACCAATTATCCATTATTTTTTCATTCCAGTGCTGCAATTCCAGGAAGTTTTTTACCTTCCATCCATTCCAAAAATGCGCCACCAGCAGTAGACAGATAGCTAAATCCATCAGAGGCTTCAGCGTTATTTAATGCCGCCAATGTGTCTCCACCACCAGCAATAGAAATTAGCTTTTCATTGTAACTTAAGTTTGAAACAAAATTTGCTAGAATATTTGTCGCCTGGTCAAAAGGCTTTATTTCAAACGCCCCGAGTGGACCGTTCCAAATTACGGTTTTAGAGTTTACTAGAATTCCCTTCGCGTTTTCTAGCGTTTTAGGCCCAATATCTAAGATCATTAAATTACTCGGACAATCAGTTATTGGAACAACAAAGTTTTCAACATCGCTATTTAAAAGTTTTGCGACTACCACGTCTGACGGCAGTAAAATTTTACATCCAGCTTTTTGGGCAGTATCTAATATCATGCAGGCATTATTCTTCATTTTGTGTTCTGCTAAAGAAGCTCCAATTGAAAACCCTTTAGCTAATAAAAAAGTGTTTGCCATGCCACCGCCCACTATCAGTGTATCCACTTTTTGGATAAGATTGTTGAGTAAATCTAGCTTGGTAGATACCTTTGAACCGCCCACAATCGCTGTTAAAGGTCTTTCTGGCTTGGTAAGTGCGGGTTCTAGAGATAGTAGCTCTTGTTCCATCAACTTGCCAGAGCAATTTGGGAGCAAATGAGCAATCGCTTCGGTGGATGCATGCGCTCGGTGGGCGCAAGAGAAAGCATCGTTGCAGTAAATGTCAGCCAGTTTTGCCAATGATTTTGCAAATGAGATAGAGTTTTTCTCTTCACCTTCATGAAAACGGGTATTTTCAAGTAGAACAACTCCACCAGTTTTCTGTGATGTGACAGCCAGTTCAGCCGTAGTTCCAATGCAGTCGGCAGCAAATATTAAAGGCAAACCGATTAATTTTTCAATGTCAGTAGATATTTTTGCAAAACTTAAGCTTGGATTTCTCTTACCATTCGGTCGGCCAAGGTGAGCGACTAATATCGGAAGCCCGCCTCTTTTAATTATGTGAGATAAGGTCGGAATGATTTTTTTTATTCGCGTATCGTCTGAAATTTTTTCATCTTTAATTGGGACGTTTAAATCTACTCGGGTCAGAACCCTTTTGCCTTCTAATTCCATTTGATCCAGCGTTTTCCAGCCCACGGATGTTCCCCTCAATTCACACTTGGGCTTTTATGCCTTAATAATTAGCAATTATTCAATACGATATCTTGTTAATAAAATAATTTCATCATAGGTATCGTAGCGACAATTAACAGGAGCCGTAAATGGACAATATAAAAGACCCAGAAAACACAATTATTATGGAAGTAAAAGGTGGTACCGTTCTGATAGAATTGCTGCCAGATATTGCACCACTTCACTGTGAAAGGATGAAGATCCTTGTGAGGTCAGGACTTTACGATAATGTTTGTTTCCACAGAGTCATCGAAGGTTTTATGGCGCAAACTGGAGATGTGCAATATGGCAACATGGAGTCAAATTTTGATATAAGAATGGCAGGCCGAGGAGGCTCTGAGTTTCCGGATGTAAAAGCAGAATTTTCAGGCATTCCCCATGATAGAGGCACTCTTGGAGCAGCTAGAAGTGCGAACCCAGATAGTGCAAATAGTCAATTTTTTATAAATTTTAACGATAATCACTTTTTAAATCGGCAATATACGGTTTATGGACGGGTTATATCAGGAATGGACTTCGTTGATGCACTTGAAAGAGGCGAGCCACCGGCATCTCCTGATAAAATGATATCGGTCGTGGTGGCTGCCGATGCATAGATTGTTACTGTCTTTTTTTATTTGTATGTTTTCGACCATAAGCATCAACGCGGCTAAACTCGAAATTTCAATAAAGGGTGAGGGGGCAAACGGTACTGTAGTAGTAGAACTTTTTGAAGATGTGGCACCACAGCATGTTGAAAGAATTTTGACCCTAGCATCTAATGGAAGCTATGATGGTATAGTTTTTCACCGGGTGATTGATGGCTTTATGGCTCAAACTGGTGATGTTCAATTCGGTAAAGTTGGAGACAATATTGCTATGGCAGGGCGCGGTGGATCAGAACTGCCAGATTTGCCTGCAGAATTTTCGAATATACCGTTCGATAGAGGTATAGTTGGTATGGCTAGAGCTCAGAACCCAAACAGCGCCAATAGCCAGTTTTTCATAATGTTCAAAGAGGGTTACTTTTTGAATGGTCAATACACAGTAGTGGGTAAAGTCGTGGAGGGAATGGAAATCGTTGACACCATTAAGTTAGGTCTAGGATCAAATGGAGCGGTTTTAGGAGCTCCAGATTTTATGGAAAAAGTTTCGTCTATGGATCAATAATTTCTAAGCGTATATTTTCTACTATTTTTGAAGAGTGACAATAGCATGTCTTTTCTTGCCCGCACTTATTTTTAAGGGTTCATTAAAGTCATCCACACTTAGCATCTGATTTGTATCGCTGATTAAAGATCCATTGAGACGTGCTCCATTTTCTGAAATCAAGCGTTTGGCTTCTTTTCCTGATTTAGTGAGTCCTGTTTTTGTCAATAATTGGGCCAGAGACAAACCAGTTTCAACTTCATTCTTCGAAACGCTGTATGATGGAAGATCACTGCCAACGCCACCTTTCTCAAAAACTTCTTTTGCAGTTTTTTCTACATCTGATGCCACGTTTTCACCGTGGCATAACTTGGTTACTTGGTTCGCTAAAATAGACTTTGCTTCATTAATTTCGGAGCCTTTCAGAGATCCTAATTTTTCACATTCGATCAGGTCAATTTCCGTATAAAGTTTAAGGAACTTACCAACATCTGCATCAGAAGTGTTTCGCCAAAATTGCCAAAAATCAAAAGGTGATAGCATTTCTTTATTTAGCCAGACTGCTCCGTTTTGAGATTTACCCATTTTTTTGCCGTCTGAAGTTGTCAGTAAGGGAGATGTTAAACCAAATACTTTTGCGTTTGCTTTACGGCGTGACAATTCCATACCATTTATTATGTTTCCCATCTGATCGGAACCACCCATTTGAAGTATACATCCATATCGCTGGTTCAATTCGTAAAAATCATATGCCTGTAAAATCATATAGTTGAACTCTAGAAATGATAAAGATTGTTCTCGATCTAATCTTGATTTGACACTCTCGAACGAAAGCATGCGATTTACAGAAAAATGGCCACCGATTTCACGAAGGAACTGAATATAATTTAAATCATCGAGCCATTCCGAGTTGTTTACCATTAATGCATCGGAATTCTTATCTCCAAAATTAAGATAATTTGAAAATATTCCTTTTATTCCTGAAATATTTTCTTCAATCTGTGAATCGCTTAATAACGGTCTTTCATCTGCTCTAAAGCTTGGATCTCCAACCTTTGTTGTACCGCCACCCATCAATGTAATTGGTTTTCCTCCGGTTTTTTGCAGCCAACGAAGCATCATAATTTGCATTAAGCTGCCGACGTGTAGAGATTTGGCTGTGGCGTCAAATCCTATATAACCTGGACAAATTTGCGAATTCAAAAGATGATCTAGCCCCTCATAGTCGGTGCAATCAGAAATAAAACCACGAGATATCATAATGTTTAGAAAATCTGACTTAGGTCGGAAAACCATTAATAATCCTATCTTTAAATCTCACTGCTTTATAACTAGGTAGCGGACTGAGTAAAAGATACTTACGTGAAATATATTCTTTTTTTTACCATAAAATCCGTTGTTTTTTTGTTAAGAGTTCCTCTAGACAAATTCCCTTTTCAGTAATAAATCGTTTATAGTTAGCGCTAACATGATCATTGCTTGCATATGGGGTGTTATTTGAGCTCGAGTGGTTTACTATACAATCGGGTATTGTTTTTAGGAGTAAAAAATGGTCTCACGTGTAATCCCAGTTAAAGCCTTTGATCTTGTGGTTTTTGGTGGAACTGGTGACCTTGCCAGAAGAAAAATTTTGCCAAGTCTTTTTCGAAGATTTGTTGCGGGTCAGATGCCAGATAATGCTTATGTTATAGGGGTTGCACGATCAGAATTTGATACTAATGGCTACCAAGATTTGGTTATTGCGGCACTGCAAGAGTTTGAGCCAGAGCTGTCGGCGTCAGGTGAATTGAAAAGTTTTATCAAACAAATCCAATATGTACAGATAGATGCTCAAGGTGACCTTGGTTGGTCAGATTTAGCGGGAATAGTTCGAAAAGATGCAATACAAGCTTTTTATTTTTCAGTATCGCCGTCCTTGTTTGGTCCTTTAGCTGAAAAGTTGCATCAATATTCAATTTCATCCAAAAGTTCACGAATAGTATTAGAAAAACCCTTTGGCAGAGATTTAAACTCAGCTCGTGCTTTAAATGCGGTGCTAAAAGAACATTTTAGCGAGGAGCAAATATACAGAATTGATCACTACCTAGGCAAAGAAACAGTTCAAAACCTGATGGCCGTTCGTTTTGGAAATATGTTATTTGAACCGCTGTGGAATTCTCAGTATATCGATCATATTCAAGTCACTGTTGCTGAGTCAGTAGGGGTAGAGGGGCGTGGTAGTTATTATGACCAAGCTGGTGCCATGCGGGATATGGTCCAGAACCACCTTATGCAATTGCTTTGTTTAATTGCGATGGAGCCACCAGCTAAGTTTTCACCAGATGCAGTGCGTGATGAAAAGTTGAAAGTTATACGTGCTTTAGATCCAATTAATTCAAAAGATATTGTTCGTGGGCAATATAGTACTGTGGGCACAGAAAAGGGTTATCTTGAGGCGGTAGACAACCCTAGTTCAAAAACAGAAAGTTTTATTGCACTGAAAGTTCAAATCAGCAATTGGCGTTGGGCTGGTACTCCTTTTTATCTAAGAACTGGTAAAAAATTAAAAGCAAGATGTTCTGAAATAGCAGTAGTTTTCAAAGAAACACCCCATTCAATTTTTGGCCCAGATGCGGGAAGTCATAGAAATGCACTTGTTATCCGGTTGCAACCAGATGAAGGGATGATGATGGATCTCACTATAAAAGAACCGGGACCTGGTGGTATGCGACTGATTGATGTTCCTTTGGATATGACTTTCGCTGAGGCTCTCGGTCCTGAGATTGGTGCAGTTCCAGATGCATACGAAAGGCTTATTATGGATGTTATCCGAGGCAACCAAACGCTATTCATGCGAGGCGATGAGGTTGAGGCAGCATGGTCTTGGACAGACCCGGTGATCAATCAATGGGTAAGTAAAGGCACTTCACCTGTCTCTTACGATGCTGGAAGCTCTGGCCCTGAAGACTCTATGATGCTCATGCATAGAGATGGAAGAAAATGGCGTGAAATATCATGACAAAGATAATAAAGTACGACGAACGAGAAGAATTAATTCAGAAAGTTGCAGCAAAAATATCGAGTGCCTTAATTACTGCATTAGAAGGTCGTGAAACTATTACATTTGCGGTGCCAGGCGGTACAACACCTGGACCTATTTTAGAAAAACTTTCTGAATTTTACTTAGATTGGGCTAGGGTGAATGTCATTCTGGGAGACGAAAGATGGGTTCCTCATTCTCACGAAAGATCAAATACCAGATTGATAATGAAGACACTTTTCAAGAATGAGGCAAAAAAAGCGAGGTTTATCCCTATGTACGCTGATTTCGCAAGTCCAGAAGATGGTATTTTGCATATTAATAAAGATATTGAGCCTGCTCTTCCTTTGTCAGTAGCTCTTTTGGGTATGGGGGCAGATATGCACACCGCATCTCTTTTCCCGGAATCAAAAAATTTGGGGCTGGCTTTAAGTAAAGATGCTCCGAACGTGGTTGCTGTATCAGCTCCGGGCATACCTGAACCTCGGATCTCTTTGACCGCGAGAGTTCTAAATTCCTCGCAAGAAAAACATTTGGTGTTTTTTGGTGTAGATAAGAAAAGGGTTCTTGATGAAGCAATGTTTCTTGATCCTTTATCTGCACCGGTTAGTGCCGTTTTAGATGGCGCCGTTGTGCATTGGGCCGAATAGAATACTGAATAATTTGAGAGAATAAAATGTTCAAGAAGTTAGAAAGACTTTGGAAAGAAAAAAGTTCTAGGTCAATAATATCTCTATTTGATGATCCGAAACGAGCTATGGATTTTTCAGTGGATTTGGGAAATCTCTTTTTTGATTATTCTAAAACTCAAATTGATGACGAATGTCGTGCAGAACTTTTAAAACTTGTGGAACTTAAAAGGGTAGAAAAGTTTAAGAATGCAATGTTTTCGGGAGACAAGATAAATAGAACTGAAGATAGATCCGTGCTTCATATGGCATTGCGGAATAAATCAGAGACAAAGATCTTTTCTGACGGTGAAAATGTAATGCCAAAAATTTTCGAAACTATTGAAAAAATGCGGGTATTTACAAAAAGTATACAGGAAGGAGAATTTAGTGGGTTAGGTGGTCCGATTACCGATGTTGTTAACATAGGCATCGGTGGATCAGATCTAGGTCCGCTTATGGCTACGTCAGCATTGGCCGCCTATCACAGCGGACCGGAATGTCATTTTGTTTCCAATGTTGACGGCGCTCAGATACATGACATTTTGAAAAACCTTAATCCTAAAACAACTTTAATAATTGTTGCGTCAAAAACTTTTACAACCACTGAGACTATGACGAACGCACGCACAGCTTTGAGTTGGATGTCACGCGAAGTTCCAAATCCCACCAATCAGTTTGTTGCTGTTTCAAATTCAGTAAGTAATACCAAAGCCTTCGGTATTCCAAAGGATCGTGTTTTTGATTTTGCGGATTGGGTTGGAGGAAGGTACTCGATTTGGGGCCCTATTGGATTGTCATTGATGCTTGCAATTGGGGTAAAGAACTTCGACGAATTTCTTGAGGGAGCCTTTGAGATGGACCAGCATTTCATGGATGCTCCCGCGGAAAGAAATATGCCAATTATGCTTGCTTTAGTAGGCATTTGGCATAACCAGATTTGTGGTTACCACACGAGAGCAGTTTTGCCTTACGAGCAAAGATTATCTAAATTACCTGCCTACTTGCAGCAGTTAGAGATGGAAAGTAATGGAAAAAATGTTTCTATGGAGGGTAAAAAATTAAATTATGACACGGGCCCGATTGTCTGGGGCGAGCCCGGCACAAACGGGCAACATGCTTTTTTTCAATTAATTCATCAGGGAACCAGGATTGTTCCATGCGAGTTTTTGGTAGGTGCAATGGGAAGTGAAAGCTATCTTGTCAAACATCATGATATTTTGATTGCGAATTGCCTTGCCCAGTCGGAGGCATTAATGCTTGGGCTTTCTTTATCGGAGGTTATCGAAAGAATGGCCCAAAATGAGGAAAATAAGCAAGAATTTGAAGCTATTGCATATCATCGAGTATTTCCAGGAAACCGACCCTCGACCAAACTAGTTTATTCTAAACTTAACCCATCAACTCTCGGAAAAATTATAGCACTCTACGAACATCGCGTCTTTGTTGAGGGAATAATTCTTGGAATTAACAGCTTTGATCAATGGGGTGTCGAGTTAGGTAAAGTTTTGGCGGAAGAACTTACTCAAATTATTGCGGGCAAAAAAAGTGCTGCTACAAAAGACGGGTCTACTAAAATGCTATTAACACGGATCGGTACTTACAAAAAAGCATAGATTAATCAATTTTATATCCTATTTGTTTGCATCCCATTTTGATACATTTTCTTGAATTTTCTCAATCCGTTTGTTGGTTTTGGGATGGCTGAGCAGCCAAGCGGGCTGTAAGTTGCCGTTATTTCCGCTTAATTTTTCTAATTTCTCGAACATGGAGATCTGAGGTTTGACACCTATCCCAGATTTAATCATTAATGCAGATGCGTATTCATCAGCTTCGAACTCATCTGCTCGAGACAAACGAGCCATCAAAAGATTTGAAAGCACGTTGGCCACAATTCCGCCTATACCTGGTAAAACCCTTGAAAGAATGCTTCCCAAAGCCATCCTAAGAGCATTTTGTCCTGAAAAATCAATCATCCGTCGTCTTGTGTGTCCTAAGGCCACATGACCTAATTCGTGTGCGATCACTGAGGCGAGTTCATTCCCGGTTACCTCACCGGACGTAAATTTATTATAAAACCCCCTTGTTATAAAAATTTTTCCATCGGGCGCTGCCAACCCATTCACTGGTTCGATCTCATAGATGTTTACAGATATGCTTTCTAAATCAAGTGCATTAGCCAGCAGTTGAATTGGTTTAAGGAGCTGTTTATCTGCTAACAAGCTTGACTGATTTTTAAGGGTCCGGTTCAACCTCCAAGCTGATAACCGAAACATTACCAATCCATATACCAAAGGCAATATTATGGGGACAAACTTTATCATCCTTTACGATATGATACTTTGGTCAGCAATTTTCAACTCATGAGCGCAGTGTTTTCATGCCCTGGTCTATTCCATTTAAATTTAGGGGGAACATCCTTGATTGGAATATTTCCTTTATAATTTCTACTGATTGCGTGTATTTCCACTGAGAAACGGGTAAGGGGTTGATCCAGATATTAGATGGCCATTGAGTTCGTGCACGCTCTAGCCAAACTGAACCAGACTCTTCATTCCAATATTCATTAGCGCCGCCTGGATACAGTATTTCATACGGAGACATCGATGCGTCACCTACAAATATACATTTATAATCAGAACCATATGTATTTAGAATATCCCAAGTGTCTATCTTCTTTTCCCAACGCCTGGTATTGTCTTTCCATACACCCTCATAAAGACAATTGTGAAAATAGTAGTGTTCGAGGTTTTTAAATTCTGCACTAGCCGCCGAAAATAGTTCCTCAACTAATCTGATATATGGATCCATAGAGCCACCAACATCTAGAAAAAGAAGTAGTTTTACCGCATTACGTCTCTCAGGTTGCGTTTTAACGTCCAAGTAACCTTTCTCAGCAGTAGACCGAATTGTACCTTGAAGATCCAATTCATCCTCAGCACCATTTCTCACCCATTGCCTTAGACGTTTCATTGCTACTTTAATATTTCTTGTACCAAGTTCTATCGTGTCATCTAAATTTTTAAATTCACGCTTGTCCCAAACTTTAACAGCACGCTGGTGCCTACTTCGGTCCTGACCAACCCTGACGCCTTCAGGATTGTATCCATAGGCACCAAAGGGATTTACTACCACCTTGGTGGCGTTTTTCTTGTTCCTCTAGACGTTTCTTTAGAGTTTCAATCAGCTTTTCAAGACTACCAAGCGCTTCAATTTTTTCTTATTCTTCTTTTTCGAACACTCTCTCCGTAAGTTTTTTCAACCAAGCCTCAGGCACATCCAGAGATTCTATTAGGTCTGTGATTGATAAAGATTCAATACCGGCAAAGGTTTTTGAAAAAGCTCTATCAAATTTATCTAAATGCCTTTCGTCCTTAACCATTATTATGCGTCCAAGAAAATAAAAGTGATCAACATCGTAAGTACAAAGCTCGAGTGACACGGACTCCAGAAATGTTAGGTATTCCCTTAAACTCACTGGCACCTTATGTTGTCGTAAATTTTCGAAAAATTTGATAAACATTTTTTAAAAAATAGTTCTGTCCAAAATAACAGTTACTATTACACCAATTATTGCATAAAATAGAAAGTATCCAGCAGAGTATTGAAGTATATCAAGTGTTTTTCCACCACGCTTTTTAGCTAATCTAGCACCCCAAATACCTCCAAAAATGCCAAATAATAGGTACATAGGTATCTCCCCAAAATTATCTTTGATTGCGCGCCATAAAGGCGAGGCGTTCAAAAAGTTGTACGTCTTGTTCATTTTTTAAGAGTGCTCCATGCAACTGAGGTAAAGCGTTTTTACCTTGCTTGGTCAGATCAGTTGCACTCAGATCTTCTGCCAATAATAACTTTAACCAATCCAATGCCTCCGAAGTTGAGGGTTTCTTTTTCAGGCCAGGCTGCTCACGTAACTCGAAGAATTGAGCCAGTGCTGTCGACAAAAGGTTTTGTTTTATATTGGGGTAGTGCACTCGAATTATTTTTTCTAATGTTTCTTGATCAGGAAACCTAATGTAATGAAAAAAACAGCGTCTCAGGAATGCATCAGGGAGTTCTTTTTCGTTATTTGAGGTAATAATCACTACCGGTCTTTTTATCGCTTTTACGTTCTCGCCCGTCTCATAAACGTGAAAAGCCATTTTATCTAGTTCTTGCAAAAGATCGTTAGGGAACTCGATATCGGCTTTGTCAACTTCATCAATAAGCAAAACAACTTTTTCCTTAGACTCAAAAGCTTGCCATAGCTTCCCTTTTTTAATGTAGTTTCTTACGTCTTCGACTTTTTTATCACCCAACTGGCTATCTCTCAGGCGTGAAACAGCGTCATACTCATATAAACCTTGTTGGGCTTTAGTTGTTGACTTAATGTTCCATTCATAAAGTTGTAGGCCCAGAGAGCTTGCTACTTGTTTCGCGAGCTCAGTTTTTCCAGTACCCGGCTCACCCTTTACAAGCAAAGGTCGCTCCAGAGTAACTGCTGCATTTACAGCAATTTTTAAGTCTTCAGTTGCAACATAATTTTGAGTGCCGTCAAACTTCATTGAGATCACCTTCCTATTAGACCCACCAACCTGTAAAACAAAACGATCTCTCGCACATTAATAAAAAACGTTCAATCTTCATCTTTGACTAGTGACATTTTAATCCAATTGCTTTACTTGGCCAGAGATAGGTTTAATTACCTATCTAGATATTGGTTAAGTTTTGGATTTATGAACTGCTTGGGGGACAAAGCATGAAACAGGATAACGTTTTTTCCGAAGATTATCGTCCAGTCGAGGGCGAACCATTTATGAATGATCGTCAATTAGAATACTTTAGACGTAAACTCGTTACTTGGAAAAATGATCTTATGTCTGATTCCAAGGAGACTATTGAGGGGCTCCAGGATAACACTCGAAATATTCCGGATATTGCGGATCGGGCCAGTGAAGAAACTGACAGAGCGCTTGAATTGAGAACGCGAGACAGACAAAGAAAGTTAGTTTCCAAAATTGACGCCGCGCTTCGCAGGATCGATGAGGGTGAATACGGCTATTGTGAAATGACTGGCGAGCCGATCTCACTCAAAAGACTTGATGCAAGACCAATTGCAACAATGACGCTTGAAGCTCAAGAACGTCATGAGCGTAGCGAAAAAGCGCATAGAGACGACTAGAAATATAGTTTGATATTTTCTAGTCTTGATGCTGGAAAACTCGAAACATATTATTATTATCGGAGCAGGGATCGCTGGACTAACCGCTGCGCTCAGTTTGAGGCACTTTGGTATAAGAACAAGCATATACGAGAGATCCCCTAAGATCATATCTGCTGGTGCGGGAATTCAGCTTAGTCCGAACGCAAACAGAGTACTATCCCGGATAGGAGTTTTGAAAGAGATTTCTTCGGTTTCGATACGCTGCCATGGTGTGAAGGTCTTTGACTATAAATCAAACCAGCAGCTTGCGCTATTCGATTACATGAAATTCAAAGGTAATGACTTGTTTTACTTTTGCCATCGAGCGGATTTAGTTGGTATACTCTATGCAGCCTGTCAGAAATTGGAGATTCCAGTTTACTTCAATAAAAAAGTAGAGAAAATAGTTAATAACAAAGCTATATTTTCAGATGGGGAGGCGTTACCTGCTGAACTAATAATTGGAGCAGATGGATTACATTCCAATGTTCGAAAAACCATTGCTGATGAGGCTAAACCTGTATTTACTCGTCAAATTGCTTGGAGATCAATTGTACCAAATTCAATCAAACAGGGTGATTTTTCTCATGTTACACTAGCTCCTAAAAGGCACTTGGTGAGCTATCCGATTAAAGATGGAAGTGAATTAAATTTAGTTCTCATTAAGGAGCAAGATGAGTGGCAGCCGGATGGATGGAAACATCTTGAAGATCCAAGAGTAGTAAAAGAAAACTTCAAGGATTTTTCTGGCGGAACAGCAGAAGTGATATCCTCAATAGAAAATGTATATAAGTGGGGATTATTTAGATATCCCCTTAAACAAAGTTGGTACAACGACCGAGTGATTTTGATTGGAGATGCTGCTCATCCCACTTTACCATTCTTGGCTCAGGGTGCTGCAATGGCAATTGAAGATAGCTTCGTGCTTGCTTCTAAAATCTTTGAATTTTCAAATTCATCTGTTGCTTTCAAAGAGTTCCGACGTGAAAGGTTTCCACGTGTACAGCGAGTAGTACTCGCATCCACAAAAAATGCGCATATCTTTCATTTATCAAACATTATATCTAGAAGGGTTTTCCAAGTTTCATTGCGGTTCTTGAGTAAGTTCTTTCCACATCTTCTTGTAAAGCGTTTTAACTGGATCTATGACCATAACGTTACAAATAAACATTACTCCAGCTGATCCAGTGCATTGATTATTGTAAGTAAGATTAAATACTGAGTTCAATCCAGATTGGGACGTGATCAGACGGTTTTTCTCCAGATCGGATATGTTTATCAATTTTGCAGTTTTCCAATAAATCAGCGCATTGAGGAGTGAGTAAAAAATGGTCTATTCTAACTCCATCATCGCGGTCCCAGGCACCGGCCTGATAATCCCAGAAGCTGTAGTTTCCTGAACCAAAATTTTTTGCCCGGAAAGCATCCGTATAACCTAAATTAATTATTTTACTGAACTCGGCTCGACTTTCTGGTAAAAACAGCGCGTCTTTCTCCCAATTGTCTATATTTGCTGCATCTTCTGGTTGGGGAATGATGTTGAAATCACCTGCCATAAATGCTGGCGCTTCACTATCTATAAGATCTTTAGCTCTTTGATAAAGTCTATGCATCCACTTTAGTTTATAATCATATTTGGGCCCAGGTGTAGGATTTCCATTTGGAAGGTACAAATTACACATCCGAATTGCGTGATCTCCCACAATTGTTGCTTCTAACCACCGAGCTTGATCATCTGTGCCGTCGCCTGGTAATTCGGTCACAACGTCCTCGAGAGGAAGTTTTGAAATAATGGCAACACCGTTAAATGATTTTTGTCCATTAACTGCTACGTTATAACCAACATCCTCAAATAGGTTTGATGGGAATTTTTCGCTAACTGATTTTATTTCTTGCATCAGAACTACGTCTGGCCGAGCTTCTTCAAGCCAAGTCATTAAAGCCTTTTCTCTTGCTTTTATTCCATTAATATTAAAGCTGGCAATTTTCACCGTGATTGCTTCTTTAAATTGAAAAGCTAGTACCGCAACCACATGAGCTCGTTGCGTTAGGGTTATCGATCACAAACCTGGCACCAATTAATTCATCGGAATAATCAATAACAGCATTTTCCAAAAATGGGAGAGAAGCTGAGTCAATAATTACTTTTTCTCCACCTTCCTCTATTACCAGGTCTTCCGCTGTTGGATTTCCCAAACTTATTTCGTATTGAAATCCAGAGCAACCACCCCCTTCTACAGCAATTCGTAAAGCCTTTCCATCATTAGCAGCATTGATTTCACTCAATCGTTCGAATGCTCTGCGGGTGACTTTTGGTGGTAGATACATCGATTAATTTCCAATATTATATGGTATACTAAAGATTTATATTATAATCAGTAATCACTCAATTTACAAGGAATCTTCATAAAAATGCAGTCAAACTTCGCATCAAACCCTGCGCAAAGCATGGGTAGATTGCATCATGAAAATAAAAGTAGTTTCCGTGATAATTTTCAGCGTGATCGGGATAGAGTTATTCACTGCAGCGCGTTTCGACGTTTAAAACACAAAACGCAGGTCTTTGTTGAACACGAAAGCGATTATTACAGGACTAGATTAACACATACAATTGAGGTTGCACAGGTTGCTCGGACTATTGCTGGTGTATTAGGACTAAATTCGGAGTTGACTGAAGCAATTTCGTTAGCGCATGACTTGGGGCATCCACCTTTTGGGCATACAGGAGAGGAAGCGTTAAATAGTCTAATGTCAGAGCACTCGGGTTTTGATCATAACGCACATGCCTTGAAACTTGTAACAATTATTGAGCGCCACTATGCAGCATTTGATGGGCTAAATCTCAGTTGGGAGACTTTGGAGGGTATAGTTAAGCACAATGGCCCTCTAGTGAAGGAAGTTCCAAGGTACATCGAGCATTATGACAATTTACATAAATTAAATTTGTTCGATTATGCTAGCGCTGAAGCTCAAGTAGCCGCAATATCAGATGATATTGCATATAACAGTCACGATTTACACGATGGCCTAAGGGCGGGGCTTTTTAGCATCGAAGAGTTGGCATCACTCCCCTTGTTAAGTGAGTGCTTTCAGGCAGTGGATAAGAAGTATCCACAAATTGATAATTACCGAAGACAGCATGAGGCATTAAGATGTTTTTTGGGTATGTTAGTTGATGACGTTCTAAAAGAAGCGCAACAGACTTTCGCAAAACTGGTGCCCACTTCGCCAGATGATTTTAGGAAAGCAGGTCGCCAGGTTATTAGTTTTTCCAATGAGCTAGAAAGGAATTTGGATATGATAAGAAGTTTCCTTTTTGAACGGATGTATAGGGCGCCAAGTGTTTTGCAAATGCGGGAGAAGGTTACAAAGATTGTTAAAGAGCTTTTTGCGGCTTACACTAACGATCCAAATTTGATGCCTCAAAAGTGGAGGAAGGATATTAGTTCTGTTTACTCTGATGCCGATATAGTAACCTTAGTTTGTGACTATATAGCGGGCATGACAGATCGATTTGCAATTTCTCAATATGAAAAGATAATGGGTAAGCCGATTAAGATGTCTTAAAATTTTACTTGGTCCTGATAGTGCATTGAACTTTTTCCGTAGCTTGATAAACACAAGGTATTAAAGGGTTTAAGCAAATATGAATTTATTTACGCATGTTCGTGAAATTTTGATAGATAGTTTACATGATCTATCAACTCAAGGTATTTTGCCGGCTGATACAGATTTTTCACCAATTACGGTAGAACCACCTAAGGATTCTCGTCATGGGGACATGGCCACGAACGCTGCAATGGTTCTTTCAAAGTCAGTACAAACTAAACCGCGGGAACTAGCTAAGATCATAAGCGAGTCATTGTCACAAAATGAAATCGTTTCATCGGTAGATATAGCTGGTCCTGGTTTTATAAATATCAGTTTGAGTGAGCTATGCTGGCACAGTTTACTCTCTCGAGTACTATTAAATGGCATAAATTTTGGTAGGTCTAATATCGGATCCTCAAAAAAGGCAAACGTAGAATTTGTTTCTGCTAACCCGACAGGCCCACTTCACGTAGGCCATACTAGAGGCGCCGTTTTTGGTGATGCCCTCGCAAGTCTTCTATCATATTCTGGATATGAAGTAACGCGAGAATATTATATTAACGATGGTGGCGCTCAAGTAGATGTTCTGGCTAGGTCTGTTTTTCTCCGGTATCAGGAAGCATTTGGCAAGGAGGTTGTATTTGAGGATGGGACTTATCCGGGAGACTATTTGATACCAATTGCATTAAAGCTAAAAGACAAAGTTGGAGATGCATATTTACAAAAATCTGAGGATAAGTGGCTTCCTGAATTCAGAGATTACGCAGTTCAGGCGATGATGGACTTAATTAAGTCGGATTTAGATCTTCTAGGTATAGAAATGGATACCTATTTTTCTGAAAAATCTCTTTATGACAGTGGCCAAATAGAGGCGGCGTTGGATCGCCTAAGAAATAATGGGCTCATTTATAAAGGGATTTTAGAGCCTCCTAAAGGGAAAAAGACAGAAGACTGGGAGCCGCGTGAGCAAACATTATTTAAGTCCACTCTGCATGGTGACGACGTAGATCGGCCAGTTTTAAAATCTGATGGTGCATGGACATATTTTGCTCCAGATATAGCCTATCACTTTGATAAAATAACCCGAGGTTTTGATCTCTTGATAGATATATTTGGAGCAGATCATGGCGGTTATGTAAAAAGAATGAAAGCCGCAGTTTCTGCTCTTTCTAATGGGAAAGTACCGTTGGATATTAAACTATGTCAGCTCGTAAAACTTTATCAAAATGGCGAGCCGTTTAAAATGTCGAAGCGTGCAGGTAATTTTGTAACGCTCAGAGACCTGGTTGAACAAGTTGGGCCCGACGTAACTCGATTTGTCATGCTTACTAGAAAAAATGATGCAACATTAGATTTTGACTTTCAAAGAGTCTTAGAACAAAGTCGCGAAAATCCGGTTTTTTATGTGCAGTATGCACATGCGCGAATTAAGTCAGTTATTCGTAAGGCGGAGGAATTGGATATTGATATTTCAGATCGCGCTCTGTCCGAGACGAATTTAACTGGCCTTACCCATTCCTCCGAATTGAGTCTTATTAAAAAGATCGCTGAATGGCCTAGACTTGTTGAGGTAGCAGCTCGTTTGTATGAGCCGCATAGAATTGCGTTTTACCTGTTTGACTTATCGTCCCAGCTGCACGCTCATTGGAATAAAGGTAGCGACAATCCAGACCTTAGGTTTCTGCACAATGATAATTTAGTAAAAACCCAGAGCAAAATTGCACTTGCCCGTGCAGTTTCTATTGTTATTTCCTCCGGGCTTGCTATTCTAGGAGTGAAACCAGTGGAAAAAATGTAAAAACGATAATTCTGCGGTTTATGAGGCAAGGTGCTGGGATAACCCAGCGAAGAGAGGTTATAATGACTGAGCAGGTTTATTCGGCCAGCGCTGAAGGAAATTTATATAAAGATATCCAAAACAGCAAATTATCTATTTTTTCAATATTTGGTGCTGTAATAAGTTTAAATCTGATATTGTGGGCAGGTTATTGGACATACAATATCATTTCTCGTGATATAAACGGAATACCAATTGTTGCGGCTCAACCAGGGCCACTTAGAGTCGCTCCGGATACTCCAGGGGGTATTGAGGCAGAAAACATTGAATTAGCTGTGACTAAGATTGCCTCACAAGAATTGCCACCCAATCCTAAGGCAGTTGAGTTAGCCCCCAGCACCGAAAAGTTAACCCCTGACGATTTAACGATATTTCAGGCTACAAGACAAAAAAAGATAATTGACAGGCAAGCAGCACTAAATAATCAGATTCATTTAGGGGTAATTGAGCCCAATCTTTCGAAAGAAATTTCATTCGAACCAGTCAATACAGTAACTAACACCGCGAATTATAGTATTACTGAACATCAATCTGAACTAGTGGCTGCTGCCCTTGCTCTAGCTTTGAAGCCAAGCGCTGATAATTTCATAGGCAATGCTGTTGCGCAAAACAAATTCAAACAAATAAAACCCAGGCCCAGACCAGGTTCGTTACTTGAAGTAAGTTTGTCTACTACTGAGACAGTCATTCGTCCAGCTCTTGCTTCTGTTGAGACAGGCCTTGCGGTAGTTCAATTTGGAACATTCGCAACAGAAACAGTGGCTTTTGAGGAATGGGATAGGCTTTCCAAAAATCTTTCAGTTATTTTGGATGGTAGGCCAAAATATGTTGAACGTATTAAAAGAAATGGTAATGAGATATACCGTTTGAGATTAGGTGGCTTTGTTAATATTGATGACGCTAGCCGCTTTTGTTCTGCGGTCATATCTCAAGAAAACTGTGTGCCCGTAATAGCAAAGTGAATTAAGAGAATCTCTTAAGTCAATTTTTCTAATTTATGGAATCTTTTATGCAATTACTTGACATCTTTGTTCTGAAAGATCAGCTTTATTAAAGGGTCCGCTAGAGTGAAGTATGAGTAATACACCGAACTTAGAATTTTTTCCAGAAAATGATTATATCGCAGAAAATTCTCCGGAAAGTCTAGTTGTCAATGTAGATGGTTTCGAAGGGGCTCTGGATATGTTACTGACTTTATCCAGAACCCAAAAAGTAGACTTACTTAAAATTTCTATTTCTCAGCTGGCGAGCCAATATTTAGATTTTGTAGCAAAAGCAAAAGAATTAAGGATAGAATTGGCTGCTGACTATCTCGTAATGGCCGCTTGGCTTGCATTTCTCAAATCGCGTTTATTACTTCCGGCTGATCCGAATGATGATGGGCCAACGGGAGAAGAATTGAGCGCCATCTTGGCATTCCGGCTAGAACGATTACAAGCGATGAGGAACGCTGGCGCTAAATTAATTGCTCGAAATCAACTCGGTAAAGATTTTTTTTCAAGAGGTATTCCTGAAGCTTTAGAGAAAAAACGAACGATTAACTATACATTGAGCCTTCTCGATCTAATGCAAGGATACGCCAGGATTCGTACACGTGACGACTTCAGGCCTTTTAGTGCGGATAGAGAAAGTGTATTCACAATGGAGAGTGCTTTAGAAAGAATGCAAGAGTTGCTTGGATTTTCAGGAGATTGGAACGATCTGATGAGTTTTTTGCCAGAAGAATGGCAAAATGAGCCAAAGAGAGTGAGGGCAGCTACCGCTGCAACCTTTGCAGCAACTCTTGAGTTAGTTAAGTCAGGAGCGGTTGAACTTAGACAAACAGAGACCTTTGCTAAAATTGAGCTTAGGAAAAGGACCACTGAATGAGTGATCAACCAAATAAATCTTTAGGTGAGCACAAGATAGGTGAAGTTGACCAAGCCAACCTTTTCGAAGCTCCATCAATCCCTGAACAACAGCGTATGGTGGAGGCAATTCTATTTGCATCCTCTACACCAGTTACGGTTTCAGAGTTAAAAAACAGAATGCCGCAAGGATCTGATCCCGCATTTGCTCTAGATGAATTAAAAGTGCAATATAGTAGCCGCGGTGTTAATTTAGTAAAAGTTGGTGATGGTTGGGCGATGCGCACTAGCGCTGATCTTAGTTTTTTAATGAGAAAAGAGACTATCGAAACTCGTAAATTGAGTCGTGCAGCAGTGGAAACATTAGCTATAATTGCTTACCATCAACCTGTGACAAGATTAGAAATTGAAGAGGTTCGAGGTGTTGGAGTTTCTAAGGGTACTGTTGATTTACTTTTAGAGATGGATTGGATAAAATTTGGAAGACGAAAAATGACTCCAGGAAGGCCAGTTACTTTTGTTGTCACTCAACATTTCTTGGATCACTTTGGGCTAGAGAGTGCAAAAGACCTGCCTGGTCTTAAGGAATTGAAGTCTGCTGGATTGCTCGAAAGTACTATCCCAAATGTCAAAGAGACTGGGGAAGGAGTCGATGAAGAAGAGCGAGATTTATCAGAGAATTTAGATCAGCCTGAGCTTTTTGAGGAATAGAAACAACTCTTTGTCTATAAAAAAACTCAGAAACTTTTCTTGAAGTGTTTTGATAATTTTAGTCCTTGACCTTGATAATTTGATTTTACCCCTTGACCATATAGTTTCGTAGGTCGATTGGACATTTTTTCATATATCAAACGTCCTACAACTTGACCATGCTCCAATACAAATGGGGCTTCATGGCATCTTACTTCCAATACGCCACGCGCGCCTGATCCGCCTGCTGCATTGTGACCAAAACCTGGATCAAAAAAGCCGGCGTAATGAACCCTGAATTCGCCAACCATGGCGACATACGGTGCCATTTCCGCAGCGTATTCTGGCGGTATGTGAACACTCTCACGACTAACCAAAATATAAAATGCACCAGGGTCTAAAATTATCTCACCTTGTGAAGTTTTTATCTCATCCCAAAATTCCGCTGGATCGTAGTAGTCAATTAGATCTAGATCAATTATTCCAGTGTGTGGTTTTGCTCTGTAACCAACCAAGTCACCTTGTGATGGTCTTAAATCTACTGAAAACCCAAGTCCGTCATCAATTATGGCGTTTCCAGGTACTAATGTTTCTTGAGCATGAAGAGCTGTTAAGTCTTCATCATTCAAAGTCGTATTTTTATTTCTAAATCTAATTTGATTGAGTTTCATTCCCTGTCGCACTAATACCGAAAAAGAGCGGGGGCATATTTCCGCGTATAGGTTGCCGCAATATCCACTGGAAACGCGATCGAACTCTTCCCCGGAGTTTGTAATTACCCTGGTTAATAGATCGAGGCGCCCGGTTGAGCTTTTAGCGTTGGCTGCAGCCTGGATATCTTGTGATAAATTTAGTTCTTCGAGTAGCGGTACTAAATAAACACACCCTTTCTCGAGCACTGCACCGTCTCTTAAATCAATTTCATGCATTTTTAAAGATTTTAATCGATCTTCAACTTTTTCGCGGCTTCCGGGCAAAAAAGATGCTCTTATACGAAACGCTTTACCACTTAGCCTCAAATCTAGGCTTGCAGGTTGTATTTGTTCATGGTCTATTGGAACACCTGACGTAATTGAACCAAGCGCTACCAGGCTGCGCCATAGCCCGCCTTGTTAACACCCTAATTACTGGTTTTTTTCTCATACACAAGTTAAAAATTTTCTTACTTTATTTTTACTTCCATAATGAAATCAGATTTTTCATATCATTTATTATTGGTGTAATTTTGTTTACCTGGTCGTTGTTTAAATTCTCAATCTCTCTCAATAAAACTGATGTTGAAAACACATCACTCGTTTTATTTTCGATGGGTTTTGGATCAATTTTCTGATTTTCTGCCTCAAAAAAGTCAAAAAGGCCTGGTTGTTCTGGGACTTTTGGGCTTGAAGTATTGAGTTGTTCACTTTTCACAGAAACAAGATCTGCATTTCTTATTTTTTCAAAAGGTTTAACAACTTTTGTAATGGTCTCTTTATCGCTGCCTGTTCCCGCGAGATCTTGGGACATTAAGGGTTTTGATAGTCCTATGACGTAATTTAGGCCCTTTTCGCGAAAAACTTGTTTCGCACCCTTGATGGTATGTCCTTCAATATGCAGTAGCTGTTTTATTCCACCAATAATAAGCATGTCTTTTGGACGGTAATAACGTCGTCCCCCAGCTCGTTTAATCGGTTTAATTTGACTAAATTTACTTTCCCAAAACCTCAGTACATGAGTCGGGGTAGCTAGCCACTCTGAAACTTCACTTATATTACGAAAAGCTTTCTCAGATTTTGACATAACTCTACAATGACCTTATTTATTTCCCTTCTGACACCCTATCTTTCATCAAATGAGAAGGTCGGAATGTAAGAACTCTTCTAGGTGGTATAGGCGCTTCTTCGCCTGTTTTCGGATTTCGCCCAACTCTGGCGTTTTTCTGACGAATACTAAATGTTCCAAATGAAGAAATCTTAACTTGCTCACCTGCTACCAGAGATGCACTAATTTTCTCGAGCACGCTTTCTACTAAATCGGCTGACTCGTTTCTGGAAAGTCCAACCTCCCGAAAAACTGATTCACTTAAATCCATTCGCGTTAACGTCTTTTCACTCATTTAATTATCCCCCATTTTTATCTAATTGTAGTGCTCACAAATTTAGTAAGTCAACTTAAATGGGACAACGATAAGCAAAGTTGTTAATTTTTTTTATATATTTAGGTTTACCAGCGTATAACGAGCGATCCCCAAGCGAGCCCGCCTCCAATAGCCTCTGTAACAATCAAGTCATTTTTCTTAATATGCCCGTTTATTTTTGAAACTGACAAGGCGAGGGGAATAGAGGCTGCGGAGGTATTTCCGTGATCCTGCACTGTCGTTAATACACGGTCTGATGTTATACCCATCTTTTTTGCAGTTCCAAGAATAATCCTAATATTGGCTTGGTGGGGCAAAATCCAGTCAATTTCTTCAACAGAAATACCTGCAGATTTCATGGAGTCTTGAGCAGTAGTTGCTAACTTCTCAATTGCGTGTCTATAAACTTCTTTGCCATGCATCCTTAAATATCCAGTAGACTGCGTGGATACGCCTCCGTCCACATATAAAATATCTTTCAGTCTTCCGTCAGAGTTTAAGTCAGACGCCAAAATTCCACGATCATATTTATCTCCTTTCCCATTTTCTGCAGACAAAATGACCGCACCGGCACCATCGCCGAAAAGTACGCACGTGGATCTATCTTCCCAGTCCATTAATTTTGAAAACGTTTCAGAACCGATCACCAAGATTTTTTTTGCTTGTCCCGAAATTATTAGTGCATTCGCATTTGCTAGAGCAAAGACAAAACCAGCACAAACTGCCTGAACGTCATAGGCAAAACCTTTTGCTATTCCTAAATTTGCCTGTACCATTGTGGCAGAAGATGGAAATGTAAGATCTGAAGTTGAAGTTGCTAGAATGATTGCGTCTATATCATCAGCCCGTAAGTTGGCATCTGCTAACGCTTCTTTGGCTGCCAGTGTAGCCATGACAGAGGTGGTCTCATCCTTGTTTGCAAAATGTCTGCGTTTAATCCCAGAACGACTAGAAATCCAATCGTCGGATGTATCTAAGGTTCTCTCGAATTCAGAATTATCAACTACTCGTTTAGGTAAGTAGTGTCCACATCCCTGTATCACAGCACGAACCGTCATTGATTATCCTAAACTATTTATCTGTAACATCGAGTACATGGTTATCAATTGCGCCTGCGTATGCAACCCGCGCGGCTACTTTTTGTGAAAAATCATTCTTCGAGAGCTCAAACGCTAATTTAATTGCTGCCTCGATTCCAGTTGCGTCAGCCGAGCCGTGTGATTTTACTACTGTACCATTTAGGCCCAAAAATACCCCGCCGTTAACTCTTCTGGGATCGATTCTCATTTTAAGTCGATTTAATGAGGTATATGCTAAAATACTTGCAAGTCTTGATAATGGTGAAAATTTAAATGCCTCGCGAAGTAAATAACCAATTAAACTTGCGGTGCCTTCACCTGTTTTCAGAGCAACATTTCCTGTAAAGCCATCAGTAACTATCACATCAACTTTTGGACCAGGGATATCTCCACCTTCTACAAATCCCTCGAAAGTAAAATTTGCGTCTCTTTGACAGTGCTCAATTTTTGAAAATGCTTCTTTTAGTTCACTTCTGCCTTTATGCTCTTCAGTTCCCACATTAAGCAGTCCAACTCTTGGCTTCGGTATTCCCAATCCGTTTCTGGCGTATGATACTCCCATCAAAGCATATTGTAGTAAGTCTTTTGCCTCAGCTCTAATGTCAGCGCCCACGTCCAACATAACATTGAATCCCATAGGGTTGGAAGATGGCCATAGTATTGCAATTGCAGGACGGTTTACCCCAGTAAGCTTACGTAGTCTTAGCATACTTATGGCCATCAAAGCTCCGGTATTACCGCAGGAGACGCAAACGCTGGCTTTGCCGTCTCTTACAGAGTCAATGGCTGACCACATTGAGGTTGCTTTTCCGTGTCTCACCACGTGGCTAGGCTTGTCCTCCATTTTTATTACTTCACGGCTATCTACTATCGTAACTCTGCCTACCAAGGAGCGACGTCTATTTACTAATTTTTTAAGTAGTTCACTTTTGCCATGCAAAAGAAAGTGTATACTGTCATCTATTTTTGCAGCTCGTACTAGTCCTGCTACTATGGCAGATGGTCCTAAATCACCTCCCATTGCGTCAATGCTTATAGTTGTGCCTGAATGCACCACCTCCGAATTGTTTTTTACGGTCGTGGTCATATCGCCTTCCTTTATTAGGAATTAGGCTGCGTCATCATCCAAGTCGATTTCCTCGGTCATGGATATAACTTCTTTATCTCCATAAAAGCCACAAGATGCGCATACATGGTGAGGACGTTTTAATTCACCACAATTTGGACATTCATTAGGGTTCCCAGCCACCAGAGCGTCATGAGCTCTACGATTATTTCGTCTGGACTTTGATACTTTATTTTGCTGAACAGCCATGTCTAAATCTCAGTATTATAGGGGTTTATCCCAAAGTTGATTATCATCCTAGCGCAATACATCTATTCGGCACCGATATACAACCCAATTTTTCCTATTTTGTGAATTTAGTTAAATTTTATGCTTTTATTTAAGACTTTAACTTCTCCTTCAGAGTATTTAAAATCGCAAAAGGATTTTGGCTATTTTCTTCTTCGACTATTTGATCATCAATACCTATCGATCTTGTTACATAATCGGCATTATTTGATCTCGGATAGTCGGGCAATGCTAGGGTAAGAGCCTCTAATGCTATCGTTGATAGATCCAAAGAATTGGTTAATGGCTCTAAGTTCTCGTCTAACTCGAGTTCAACATCTCGTCCGTCATCTTTCTCTAAAGAAGGTATTTCTTCTACAGGTATATAAATACGCTTTATTTTTTCTTCTACACGGCATTTTACGGCTTCTAGCGTCACCACACATTGTTGAAGTGCTGTTGCACCCAATTTACCAGATAGCAACCACTTTTTTTTGCCGTGAGCGCTTATTTTTCCTTTAAAGTCAATTTTTTCAACTGAAAGTAAATCAAGCTGTTTCGCGATCTTAGAGTTATTTATAGCATCGCTTTTCCAATGGAAACTATTCGTCCTTACCGTATTTAAGTTCGCAAATTTTATGATTTTGTCAGAAATTTCAATTTTGGGCATTTATAAATTTCTTCCTTGGTTGTAATGAACATTCAATATGATGTACTTCAAGATAGCGTTGTATTTTAATCAAGTAGGCTTAATTCATGACTGGAATTCTTAAAAAGATTTTAAGTGTTGCTTTACTAGTACTTATTTTCGGTTGTTCCGAACAATATCGTAATCATGGTTACATACCTAGTGACGAAGAATTATCAAGTGTTTCTGTATCGCAAGATGATAAAAATAGTGTGATCGAAAAGCTTGGAACGCCATCAATTGGTGGTATCTTAAATGATGGAAACATTTATTTTGTTCAGTCCAAAGTCTTGAAGAACTCCATAAGAGCTTCGAAACCTATAGATCGGCAAGTTCTTGTTTTAAGTTTCGACGACAATGATAGACTAAGTAATATTCAAAAATTTGGAATTGATAAGGGTAAAATCGTTATTCTAGATTACCGAACCACTCCATCTGGGCTAAAAAATATGTCATTTCTACTTCGGTTATTTCAAAATGTTGGAGGCCCCTCTGCCGAGTCCTTACTACAATAAATAAAGATTGGTTTGACCTTTATAAGCCTGTTTTAACTCCGTTTTAATAGGAGAAACATTGTTGATTTTTTTTCATCCTAAGTTTGATATCGAGCCAGCTTTCAATCCTGTTGATATCGCAGAAGCTCAAGCATTTAGATACAAAGCATTCGGAGTGGTCAATGAGAGTGGGCTTGATAAAGATGAGTATGATCAAAAATTTAATCACATAATTATCCGTGATAGGCGACATCGCAAAGTCGTAGGATATTTTAGGTATACTTGTTATAGCTCTGGTTCGCGTATTCAAAATGGCTATTCTGCCGCTCATTATGGCCTCAAAGCTTTAGAAAGATTTGATAAACCGGTATTGGAGGTGGGGCGTGTATGCACTGACCCCTTTGCGAATGATCCAGATATATTGCGATTAGTTTGGGCTTATTTGGCACAGTTCGTTGAGAAAAGAAATATTGTTTTTGTATTTGGTTGTACTTCATTCGAAGGAACTGATTACAAAAAATATATTGATTGTTTTGCTGTTCTTCGAGCGCGATATTTAGGACCAAAAAATATGTTACCAAGTGTAAAGTCACAATCTGTTTTAAAATTTGCAAAAAAACTTCGGTCGGAAGTTAATTTAAAGACAGCAATGATGAAGATGCCTCCGCTATTACGGGCTTACCTTTCGATGGGGGGGTGGGTAAGCGATCATGCTGTTATAGATAATAAGTTAAACACGCTTCATGTTTTTACAGGCTTGGAGGTGAGTAAAATACCAGCTGCAAAGAAACGGTTTCTACTGAAGAAACCTTGACCCGCTAATTTTTCTGAATTAGTTCAGTATGTTATGAGTGCCCCTTTAATCCAATTGAGTGAAGTTAGCCTTGGTTTTGGAAAGCATGATATTTTCAAAAATATAGATTTGGTTTTGAACAAGGGAGCGCGCGCATGTCTGGTTGGTCGAAATGGGTCTGGTAAATCAACGCTTCTAAAACTGATTGCTGGTAAAATTGCACCCGATGCGGGTCATGTTGCTGTGCAAAAGGGCATTCAAATAAGTCTTATGGAACAGGATCCGGACCTATCTTCTTTTCCTACTTTAGGAGATTTTGCAGCAAGCAAATTAAGTAGTAATGAGATTTATAAAGTTGAAGCAATAAGTAATGGGCTAAAGTTAAATCTTAGACAAGAGGTAAAGTTTGCTTCTGGTGGAGAAATTAGACGAGCAGCATTGGCGAAAATAATAGCAGAAACGCCAGATTTGATGCTTTTAGATGAACCCACCAACCACCTAGATATTGAAAGTATTCAGTGGCTCGAGGATCTATTGAGAAATTTAAAGTGTGGAATAGTGATAATAAGCCACGATAGAGCATTTCTTCGAGCAGTATCCAAAACCACTTTATGGTTGGATAGGGGAATTCTTCGGAGAAATGAGAAAAATTTTGCTGATTTTGAGGATTGGCGAGATAAAACTTGGGCTGAAGAGGATACACGTAACCATAAATTAAAGCGACGCATAAAAGAAGAATCTGTATGGGCCGTCGAAGGTATTTCTGCAAGACGCAAAAGAAATCAGGGTAGGTTGAAAGCACTGAAAGAGCTAAAGCTTGAAAATGATTTGCAAATAAAACGTCAAGAAACTGCAAAAATGTCTTTTCAATCTGGTGAAATTTCTGGCCGAAAGGTATTAGAAGCGCAATCTATCAGTAAAAAAATTGATGGAAAGCCAATATGCGGTAAATTTAGTGTCACAATTTCTCGTGGAGAGCGGATTGCTCTAGTTGGAGCAAATGGCGTCGGAAAGACCACACTATTAAATATTCTATTTAGAGATTTAACTCCCGACGAAGGGACTATTAAGAGAGGTACAAACTTAAGTATTGCCAACTTTGATCAGGATAAAGGCAGTTTGAGTATGGATGCAAGTCTACAGGAAAACTTGGCAGGTGACCCAGAAATTGCACTTCCTAATAGAGCTGATCAGATACTAGTGAAAGGTATACCCAGACATGTCGCTGGGTATTTAAAAGAATTTTTGTTTGACCCCAGTACTTTAAGGGCACCGGTGCGTTCTCTTTCTGGGGGTGAAAAATCTAGGTTAATTCTTGCTAAACTAATGGCTAAAAAGAGCAATTTATTATTGTTGGATGAGCCAACCAATGACTTGGATATAGAGACACTAGATTTATTGCAGGAAATACTTTGTGATTACGACGGTACAATTATTTTGATTAGTCATGATAGAGATTTTGTTGAGCAGGTAGCAACTCGAGTTTTATTTTTCGAAGGAAATGGTAATATAATCGATTTTACAGGGGGTTACAGATCATACTTAAATAATCGTTCAGTGGATAAAAGCCGAAAAAATACTGATCGAAAATCTGTAAAGTCCAAAACCATGATGGATTTGCGTGCAAAAAAGAAGAATGTGAATTTATCATTCACAGATCACCATAGGCTGAGGGAGATACCGAGAGAGGTTGAAAGGCTTGAGTTAGAAATAAAAAAATTAGAAAATTTCTTGTCGATCGATGACCTTTATCTGTCTGATCAAAAAAAATTTGATAAAGCCTCAACTGCTTTGGCGGAACGTAAGCTTAAACTGGATGAAATTATGGAAGAATGGTTGTTACTTGAAGATAAAAAGGGATGAGAAATTGCTATTTTCTTTATAATTTAAGCAGGCCGTCTTAACTACTCTAATGTACTTTTTCTATACACTTTTTGTAAATAAAACCTAATAATGAGACGGTAACTACAATTCTAAAAATATGATGAGCGCTTACTAAAGCTGGACTTGAGGCAATAGTCAAAGCAATTAATGACATTTCTGTAACGCCGCCAGGTGCAAAGGATATAAAAAGCGTAACCACGGACAAGTCTGATAAGCTTTGGAGCATTAATACAAAAATGAACGCCATGATAAGCATTGTGACTACCGACAATGCTGATAATCGAACGGCAATAAAAAGAATATTTGTATCTATCCCATAAAATCTTGCGCCCAGGCTGGTTCCGATTACGACCTGTGCGACTAAAATCAGTATATTGGGAAGTTGAATGTTAGTATCTGTGCCCAAAGTAACAAAAACTGTTAAAAGCATCGGGCCAAACAAGTGCCCAGCAGGTATCCTTAAGCGCGATCCTAGACTCAAGCCTACAATTACTAAAAAAAAGATGTAAATTAGGTCAGTTAAAGTGATCGATGCATTTTCTTTTATGGTAATTCCGGCTGCACTACCAACTGGAGCTCCAAACCAAATTGAAATTATGATTGGAACTAGAATTATTACCAAAATTATACGTAAGAATTGCTGAAGAGTGACGATTTTTATTTCTCCGCCATACTCTTCAGACATGGCTATACTCTCCATTAATCCACCGGGCGCAGAGGAGAAAAATGCTGTGGCTCGATCATATTTTCCAAGCTTTGTTAAAATTTTATAGTTCAAAAAATGGGCGCACCAACTAAAAACAATTAAACCTAATAAACTTGGTAGATAATCGGTTATCTGAATTATCAGATCAGCAGTAACCTGTAATCCAATCATTACGCCAATTATCGCCACAAAGTAATTTCTGAATTTTTGTGGGAAAGTGTAATTTTCAAGAATTATTTTAGTTCCAAAATTAATTGACCATAAAGCACAAATTAATAATGAACCTATCATCCAAGGCAGTGGCATTAGGGTTTTTGATGCTAACCAGCCGGCTGATCCTCCAAGCGCTAATAAAAACACCGTATATAAAAGGCTTTTCCTCAATGAAATTCCTTTGTTAAAAATTAGCTTTACAGAAAATACCATTCCTAACGCGGAAGACTTTTATTTTTCTCTATCGTATTTTTGCAGAAACTGAAAGAAGGATAACGTGTCAGGGTGGTTACACTCCAGAGCAAGAGTATAAGCATTCACCATGAAAAAACAGGCCTTGTTTATATTAGATGTTTTATAAGCTGCTTTAGCGTACAACTCTGCTAATTTTATTCCATCATTATTCTGGTGGGCAGTTAAAATTTTTTCCTCTAAATCGATTTTAGTTTTTTTGCTTGCGTCCATTTTGGACCTCATTAGCAACCCAACAGTGAAAACAATGAGTAGGATTATCCATTACGGGTGAAAATCTACCACCATCAAAATTTACCGCGTGACGTCCTCGTTGCATGCCCTCGACGACTGGAACATCTTCCTCGAAAACTAGCTTCCATTGTTTCATATTTTGGAGCCGCAATTGCTTCGGAGTGTTTTCCTTAGAATAAAATAGATGAATGTGTTCATATGTTTTTTCAGGACCATCTGGTATTAGAATAATTACAAACGCATGATCCCTATGAACACCCAGTAGAACATTAGGATAAACTGCAATGTATTCAGCGGCAGTATCCCATTTAGCATTTAATTCAGCAAAATCAGGGAAAACGTTACCGTTCCCACCTTTTAGCTGCTGATAAACTGTTGTTCCCTGGCCCGAAAATTTATTTTTGTGCTCAATGTGATAATGATCTTCTAATTTGGAGTAACTGTTCAAGCCAGGGTGCACCCAAGGTAAATGATAACTTTCACAATAATTTTCTACCGCTAATTTCCAATTTGCTGCAACTTCGATCGTAAATGAACTCTCCTTCCCTCTGTGAAAAAGGGGTCTGTCGAAGTCTGACCATCTATCTATCAATTCTTTCATGTTGTCTTCAAATTTTGGTGCGTCTCCGGAAAGATTAATCCAAATTACACCCATCCATACGTGGCTTCGGATTTCAGTTAATCCTAATTCAGACCTATCAATAGCATCATGCAGATTTCTACCTGCCCCCCCCACATGAGGTGTGCTGATTAGACTGCCTTCTGTGGAATAACACCAGCTATGATAGGGACATCTGATAGCTCCTTCTATAGATTTCACTCTATCAATAAGTATCATGCCACGATGTCGACAAGTGTTTTGAAAAACTTTTACTTTGTTTTTTTTAGTACGAATAATAAACAAGGGAGTGCCCTGAAAGAAAATAGGCACAGCGTCTCCTATATTTGGAATTTGAGCTGAAACTGCCAGCCCACTCCACTTGCCAAAAAGTAGGATATCTTTTTCTTCTTTAAATACAGATGGGCAAGTGTAATGTTCATTTGGAAGCCCATTTGCTTCATCTACTGGTAAGCAAACCTGGTTTAGTCTAGCTGTCTTTTCCATTGTCTGGCTCAATTTTTTTATATTGATAAAAAAAGATACTATTGGAGGCTAGCTCAAAACGACACCTGACTAAATTGAAAACGACAATATTTTCAGCTTGTTGTTCAGCCGCGAGACAGAGCTGCTACACCCGTTCTGGCAATTTCTATAAGGCCCAGCGGACGCATCAATTCTGCAAATGCATCAACTTTTTCTGGTGTGCCGGTGATTTGAAAAGTAAAGCTGTCTAGCGTGCTATCTACCACGTTTGCTCTAAAAATGTCTGCTAAACGTAATGCTTCTACTCTTTTTTCGCCTTTTCCTCCAACCTTGAGCAGAGCAAGCTCTCGCTCCACATGAGGGCCGTCTACAGTTAAATCGTGTACCTCATGAACAGGCACAATTCGTCCTAATTGGGCTTTTATTTGTTCAATAACCTGAGGAGTGCCTGTAGTTACGATTGTAATTCGACTGAGATGACCCTCGTGGTCGACCTCTGCAACCGTTAGACTATCGATATTGTATCCGCGGCCTGAGAAAAGCCCTATTACGCGAGCAAGAACTCCAGCCTCATTATCAACTAATATTGCTAAGGTATGTGTTTGTATTTCATCACCGAAAGTAGACCTAAGATCATAAGCAGAATGCTTGCTAGATCCTTTTTTTATTTTTAATGCTGACATCTGTGACCTACGAAGTAAATTCTCATACTAATACGGCTCCGCTGCTTCCTATGGCGTCCTCTGTTGTCGCTTCTCCTAACAACATTTTATTATGAGGCTCCCCAGACGGAATCATTGGGAAGCAGTTCTCATGTTTTTCAACTAAACAATCAAAGAGAACCGGACCATCGTAAGACAGCATTTCCATAATAGCATCATCTAAATCTGCAGGATCTGATACCATGATGCCTTTTGCACCAAATGCATCTGCCAATTTCACAAAGTCGGGAAGGGCATCAGACCAGCTGTGAGAGTAGCGTTCACCGTGCAGCAACTCTTGCCATTGTCTTACCATACCCAATCTTTCGTTATTCAATATAAATTGCTTTACAGGTAACTTATATTGGACTGCCGTACCCATTTCCTGCATATTCATCAACCAACTAGCCTCGCCAGCGACATTAATAACCAATGCCTTTGGGTGAGCAATTTGCACGCCTATTGATGCAGGAAAGCCATAACCCATTGTTCCAAGTCCGCCTGAAGTCATCCATTGATTGGGTTCCTCAAAACCTAAGAACTGAGCAGCCCACATTTGATGCTGACCAACTTCAGTGCATATAAACCGGTCTGATCTACTCCGAGTAAGCTCTTCTAGGCGCTCAAGCGCAAATTGTGGTTTAATTGTCTCTTTACTATTTTTATACTCCAGACACTTAACAGATCGCCATTCGCCTATTTGACCCCACCATTTATCGATAGCGGCAGAGTTCGTCTTGCGTCCTCGGGCTTTCCACATATTCAAAACATCATCTAATACGTGTGCAATATCGCCTATGATAGGAATATCAACGTGAATTACTTTATTAATAGATGATGGGTCAATATCAATGTGCGCTTTCTTGGAGCTTGGGCTAAAAGCATCTATTCTACCGGTAATCCGATCATCAAATCGAGCACCGATATTTATCATAAGATCGCAATCGTGCATCGCCATGTTGGCCTCGTAAAGCCCATGCATTCCTAACATCCCGAGCCAGTTGCTGCCGGACGCGGGATAGCACCCCAAGCCCATTAGAGTGGAAGTGATTGGGAAATTAGTACCTTTAACCAATTCTCTCAGAAGTTGGCTCGCACCTGTGCCAGAATTAATCACTCCGCCACCTGTGTAGAAGATTGGTTTTTTTGATTGCTCAATTGCTTCAACGAGTTTTGTAATTTGTTCAATATCGCCCTTTAATTTAGGCCTGTATTGGGAGGTTGGTGCTTTTTTATTTGAAATGTAAACACCAGAAGCAAATTGAACATCTTTTGGAATATCAACTAAAACAGGCCCAGGGCGACCAGATTTTGCAACATGGAAAGCTTCATGTAAAATCGGTGCCAACTGATCTGTGTCTTTAACAAGCCAATTATGTTTAGTACATGGTCTTGTGATCCCAACCGTATCTGCTTCCTGAAAAGCGTCTGAGCCGATCATAAAAGTAGGTACCTGTCCAGTAAGAACAACTAAAGGAATAGAATCCATTAAAGCATCGGTTAATCCTGTAACAGCGTTGGTCGCGCCTGGTCCAGATGTTACTAAAACCACTCCAGGTTTCCCAGTTGACCTAGCGTATCCTTCAGCCGCATGAACTGCTCCTTGTTCATGTCTAACTAGGATATGCCTTATCTCATTTTGTTGGAAAATTTCATCGTAGATTGGCAGTACTGCTCCACCCGGGTATCCAAACACAGTATCAACCCCTTGATCTTTAAGGGCTTGAACAACCATTTTGGCTCCAGTTATTTGGCTAGTCATATAGAAACTCCTGCTCACTCTTTAACTAATTAATAAATCGATAAAATTTGCTCTAATTCACTCGCAAAGGCCAACATATGAACAACAAAAAGATTGGTCAACTAGAAATGGCTCTATTTAGCGATATTTTTTAATTTTATTACCAATTATATTCAAATAGGGTAATATTTGGAAAGAATATAACTCTTTTTGGCAACACACAAAAAAATGAGCCCTTATAGGGCTCAGTCTTTTATTATAATTGGTAAAATAAACTAAGAAATAGTTTCGTCGGCCTCTTTCGTGTCTGCTTCCCGATCTTCCTCTACTTCTTCATCAAGAGCCGCGCTTCCAATATCATCAAATAATTCTGCTATTTCAAACTCAGCTTCTGCCTCTGCCTCTGCAGCGACATCTTGAATGGATTTACCAGATGCCTGTAGCTCAGCCTCTTCGTTCGACCTGGCAACATTAAGAACTATCGTTGCCGTGACCTCTGGATGCAAAACAACAGACATTTCATGCAGCCCAAGCTCCTTTATCGGTTTTACCAGTGAAATTTGCTTCCGATTAATTGAAAACCCTTCAGAGGTAGCAACTTCCGCCGCATCTCTGGGAGAAACCGATCCGTAAAGAGCTCCTGAATCTGATGCAGATCTAATAACTATAAAAGTCTGCCCATCCAGCTTTCCTAGAAGTGCATCGGCTTCTTTTTTAGTTTCTAAATTTTGAGCCTCGAGCTGCGATTTCTGCTTTTCGAAAGCAGCAATATTAGTCTCTGATGCCGTTTTAGCCTTTCCTTGAGGCAAAAGAAAATTTCTTGCATAGCCTGGTTTAACGTCAACCACGTCGCCCATCTGGCCTAGTTTTGATACTCTTTCCAAAAGAATAACTTGCATTGTGTCTACCTCTCTTCCTACTTAACGGCGTAAGGTAATAGCGCTAAGAAGCGTGCGCGTTTTATAGCACGGGCCAATTCTCTTTGCTTTTTTGCAGAAACAGCTGTGATCCTTGATGGCACAACTTTTCCACGCTCTGATATGTATCTTTGAAGCAATTTTGTGTCTTTATAATCAATTTTTGGAGCATCCTCACTTGAGAATGGACACACTTTCTTCCTGCGAAAAAATGGTTTGTTTGTCATTATGAAAACTCCTTACAGACCTAATCGTGCTGTTCGCGTCTGTCACTGCGATCATCTCGTTTATGCATTTGAACTGATGGACCTTCGTCGTGTTTATCAACTTTAATAGTTAAAACTCGCATTACATCTTCATGAAGACGCATTAATCGTTCCATTTCTTGAACAGCCTCTGAAGGTGAGTCTGTTCGCATCATTGCATAATGTCCTTTACGATTTTTGTTGATTTTATAGGCCATGGTTTTCAATCCCCAATATTCGGAATTGACTACTGTACCACCATTATCTTTAAGGACTATTCCAAAGTGCTCAACAAGGCCCTCTGCCTGAGTATTTGATAAGTCTTGTCGAGAAATAAAAACGTGCTCATATAGAGGCATCTTTGTTTCCAATCTATCTATGGCGCGTTTCATAGGAAGGGGGTTAAATCTTTTTGTTCCCAACCACGAGTGACTACGCTTACACTAATTACAAAAAGATTTGGTGTGTTTATACTAATTTCGTGAAACTACAACCCCTACTTATAATACATAAGTAGCAACTTCTACATCATAATGCAGACTGAATCGTGGTTTTAGCATACAAATACCATAACATTATTCCACGGTCACGGATTTTGCCAAATTTCGGGGCTGATCAACATCCGTACCTTTAAATACAGCGGTGAAGTATGCAAGTAATTGAATTGGTAGTGCATAGACAAATGGCGCTAATAAGGCGTCGGCTTTTGGTATTTCTATAGAAGTTTCAGATTTTAATCCAGCTGCGCGAAGGCCGTCATTATCAGAAATTACTATCACATTTGCTTTACGCGCAATTACCTCCTGCATATTTGAAATACTCTTTTCAAATAAATTGTCATATGGCGCTAAAATAATGACTGGGACACTATCATCTATAAGTGCAATTGGGCCATGTTTGAGTTCTCCAGAAGCATATCCCTCAGCATGGATATAGCTTATTTCTTTTAATTTTAATGCCCCCTCAAGGGCCAGCGGATACATTAAACCACGTCCCAAAAACAGGACATCACTAGTTGTCGACAATTTATAAGAAATATCCTTTAAGGAATTAACATTTCCCAAGTATTGGTTTAGTGTTGCCGGTAAGTTTTTTAAGTTATTGACTATTGTTAAAATATCGGTCGAAGAAATCTTTGATCTATCCTTTGCAGCCTTTAAGGTTGCCAAAAACAAAACCGCCAGTTGACATGTAAACGCTTTGGTTGAAGCTACGCCTATTTCTGGGCCAGCGTGGATCTCCAATACCTCATCACTTTCACGAGCAATTGAGCTTGTAGAGACGTTCACAATGGAAATAATCTTTTCTGCTCTACCGCTACAGTAGCGTAATGCTGCCAATGTATCTGCTGTTTCTCCCGATTGACTTACAAAAATTGCTACAGTGGCATGCTCAATCGGCGGCTCTCGGTATCGAAATTCGCTAGCAATATCAATTTCAACAGGGATTTTAGCTAATTTTTCAATCCAATATTTTGCAACGTAACATGCGTAGTGCGCAGTTCCGCAGGCTCTAATTGCCCTTTCCAAAGCTATTGGTTGCTCGTGGATTTCCTTTTCCATAAAATGGTTAAAGCCAGATTTATCATGAAAATTTATGCTTTGATTCAAGTGTGTAATCTGTCGAGAAATAGAGTTTTCTTCTATATCATATATTTCTATACCTTCTCGAGTTAGTACAGCGTGATCTCCCTCTTCAAGATAGGCGACTTTTTTTGTCAGTGGGAGCAGTGCAAGAGCGTCTGAGCCAAGATACATTTCATTTTTGCCATATCCAACCGCTAAGGGTGATCCGGATCTTGCAGCAAAAATAAGATTTTTGTGTCCCTCAAAAAGCATTGCTATTGCAAAAGAACCAGTAAGTTTCGATACTGTCTTTCTAGCCGCAACGAGTGGCTCATCTCCCTCATCAATAAATTTCGAGCACAAGACTGCAATTGTTTCAGAGTCGGTATCTGTTTCAGCATTGTAACCGTCACATTTTAATTCTTCTCGAAGGGTAAGAAAGTTTTCAATTATTCCGTTATGTACAACTGAAACTGCGCCTCTGGTATGGGGGTGCGCATTTTTTTCGTTTGGCTCTCCGTGTGTTGCCCATCTGGTATGCCCAATCCCCGCTTTTCCTTTTAGCGGTTCAAAAACAAGTTTGTCTTGCAATTCTAATAGTTTGCCAACTGCTCGCCGTCGATCAATTGAGCCATCATCTTTCACCGTGGCAATACCCGAGCTATCGTACCCCCGATATTCTAAGCGTTTCAACGCTTCGACAATAATTGGTGCTGCCTCATGTTTACCTAATATTCCAATTATGCCACACATTATTCTGCCTTAAGATTGTTTTTGCGGCTCAGAAGTGCTTTCAGTTTCGAAGCGCCGCCCTTTTTATTGCTTTGCTCTGAGCGTGCAATGGCCAAATCTTGCGCTGGTACATCTTTCGTAATTACTGATCCGCTGCCAGTCATTGCATTATTTCCTAAATTCACAGGAGCAATTAACATGGTATTTGAGCCGATAAATACGTCTTCACCAATTACCGTTTTATGCTTGTTAAAGCCATCGTAATTACATGTGATCGTGCCGGCGCCAATATTTGTATTCTCACCAATTTCCGCGTCCCCAATGTACGAAAGGTGGTTTATCTTTGAATGTTCTGCAACTTTTGCATTTTTTATTTCTACAAAGTTACCAATCTTAACACCATCTGAGAGATCTACTCCTGGTCTAATTCGAGCGAAGGGGCCAATATTGCAATCATTGGAGATTTTACACCCTTCAAGATATGAGAATGCTTTGACCTTGCAGCCAGTGCCTACTGTAACGCCAGGCCCAAATATGACGTTTGGTTCAATGATCGTATCTTGGCCAAGGTCAGTATCTAATGAAAAGAAAACAGTCTCGGGCGCAACAAGATGAACGCCATTATTCAAAGCCACACTCCGCGCTGTCTGTTGAAATCTTTTCTCTGCATCAGCGAGTTGTTGAAGCGAATTAATGCCAAGTGCCTCAGTCGGATCACAAGTCAAATAGGTGCTATTCAGCCCCTCTGTGTCAGCTAATTCAATACAGTCGGTTAGATAAATTTCATTATTTTTATTATTTCTATCCAACTCCTTCAAAAGCTTTTTTATCAATATTGCGCTACCGGCCATAACGCCACTGTTACATAACGTGATTGCTAACTCTTCTTGGTTTGCGTCATTGTGTTCGACTATTCGTAAAAGTTCTTTGTTATTTGTAACTAGTCGCCCGTAACCGGTGGGATCTTGCGGATGAAAACCTAAAACTACCAAATCAGCTTGCTTACACTCATTTTCAATTTTAGTCATTGTTCTGGCTGATATAAAAGGAGTATCACCGAAAAGTACGATTAAATTACCTTCAAAGTCTGCCAACTCGTTTGTGGCTACGCCGACGGCATGACCTGTTCCCAATTGTTCCTGTTGTATCGCAAAATCGATCGAGTTGACCGCATTTCCCAAGACGCTTTTTATTTCAGATTGTCCATGACCCAAAACAATCAAGATTTTTTTCGGATCGATTGATTGTGCTGTTTTTATGCAGTGAGCAATAAGTGGAAAATTTCCTACTTCATGTAAAACTTTAGGACGAGTAGAGTTCATCCGAGTTCCTTTGCCTGCGGCCAGTATTATAACTGCAGTATCCATAGAAAGTCCTTAAGATTTGAGCCCGTTTTATCGTAAAACTGTTTCGTTGCAAGCTTAACTTGTGTCAAAATTAGTTGCTGAATGTTTCATTTTATGCTGAAGATTTCAATTAAAATAAGTGGAGTTAAGATATGAAAACTGTTGTTTTTGACTTAGATGGCACACTTGCCGACACAAGCGCAGATTTAATATCAGCCGCTAATTTTTGTTTTGATAGTTTGGGTTACCCAAAGCTTCTAGATTGCAAAGAGGATGCTGGAGTGGCAATGCGTGGCGGTAGGGCAATGCTAGAATTAGGTTGCCAAAAAATTGGATTGAATGATGAGCAGTTTATTCAACAACAATATCCGATTCTTCTTCGTGCTTATTCTAAAAGCTTGGATAAGCACACTCAATTTTTCCCGTATGCGTTGGACTCTATTCGTAAGCTACAACTGCTGGGTGTAAACTCTGCTATTTGCACGAACAAACCGTTCGCTTTGGCAGAAGAGTTGATGGTGCGGTTGGGGGCAAGACATTTGTTCCAAGAGTTAATTGGATCAGATACCCTTTCATCTAAAAAGCCTGATCCTGCTCCGTTCATAGCGGCCGTCACCGGCTCAGGCGGTAGTGTTGAGCAATCATTGATGGTCGGTGATACTTCTACAGACTTTGATACAGCAAAGGCTGTTGGCGTACCAATAATTATGGTCGACTTTGGCTTTGCGGGTTTTGATTTTAGTGCCTCCAACCCTGATGCAATACTCAAATCTTTCTTGGATCTTCCAGAGATTGTAATTGGGTTGCTAAATTCATAATTGCAAAGATAGGACACGAATTAATAGTAGGTTTTAATTAAAGTACTAGCCTGAAAAGATTTAATTCAATTGCCAAATTCGTATTGAATTATTAAACAGAACAAATCTGATAGTATTTTCCGCATCGTAAATCTTTAGCGAAGTTTATTTAGAAGTTATCAATTTCAAAAGACTTTTTCTGGAAATGAAACAATGGAAATATTTAACGGCAGTTTTACGCAACAAGAACCCTTATCCCAAGAAGCGATAGATGCAGCTTTACGAGTCTTACATTCGGGTCGCTTACACCGATATAATGTAGAAGAGGGAGATGCAGGGGAGGTTGCTTTACTTGAGATTGAATTTGCTGAAAGGGTGGCGTCAGAATTTTGTTTGGCGGTAGCCTCCGGCGGCTACGCCTTGGCCACAGCATTACGTGCTGTAGGTGTAAAACCAGGGCAGAAAGTTTTGACAAATGCATTTACGTTGGCTCCTGTTCCGGGAGCAATTGCTTCAATTAATGCAGTTCCTGTTTTGGTTGAGGTTACTGAGAATTTAACGATTGACTTCGACGATCTAGAAGCAAAGGCCCCGCAATCTGATGTTCTCTTGTTGAGTCATATGCGGGGACATATATGCGACATGGAAAAACTTCTAAAAATAACAAACCGGCACGGTATCAGAGTAATAGAGGATTGTGCTCATACAATGGGTGCAGGCTGGAATAAAAAACCCTCTGGCTCCTATGGAATTATTGGTTGTTTTTCAACTCAAACATACAAACATATAAATTCAGGCGAGGGTGGTTTAATTACCACCAACGATCCTCAAATAATGTCAAAATCTATCGCTTTATCAGGGTCTTACATGATGTTCGAAAAGCATCTTTCTGCTCCCGCTAAAGCCCATTTTGATGGGGTAAAATATGAAACGCCAAACATATCTGGTCGTATGGATCAATTGAGAGCTGCCATATTACGGCCGCAGCTCAAGGAACTTGATAATCAGATTGCTCGCTGGAATGAGAGATACATGATAATTGAGTCTTTTCTGAGGCGGGTGGAAGGTTTGCAAATAATTGAACGTCAAACTCAAGAGAATTTTGTGGGGTCATCTTTTCAATTTTTGCTGCTAAATCGGTCTTATGCTGAGATACAATCAATAGTAGAAGGCTGCAAAAGTAGGGGGGTTGAACTTAAATGGTTTGGCCAAGGCGAGCCTATTGGCTTCACTTCAAAATATGATTCCTGGAAATATATCCCGTCTCAAAAAATGACTAAGTCCGATCGGATTATTAATTCAATATTAGATATGCGTTTGCCTCTAACATTTTCACCAGAAGATTGTAAATTAATAGCCACGATAATTGGTCAAGAAGTAGAGCGCAAAACACCACTCGAAAGAAACGGTTAGTATGATAAAGAGTTATTTTATTGAGTAGTATCTGGTATGGCTTTGGGGTTTGTGTTCTAATTGGTCTCGTTTTAATGGTGCGTTTGGGCTTTCAGACAGCTTATCTGGATGAAAGTGCCGTAATAGATCATTACGCTGAGCGGTATGTCTTTACTATGCATGATAAAGGTATTGATGCCTCTGTATCTGATTGTGTTGCAGTTCAAGATGAGAGTTTTTGGATTAGATTGCGAATAGAGTGTAATGGTGCTAAAATTGAAGTCTACAAGATTGGACTTTGGGGCCAGCTTATTATTGAAAACTCTCAGATCTTCCGAAAAGATATATAGTTGTGTCATATTAGAAGCAACTCTCTGATAAAAATAAGGTTTCTTACAAGAATACCGATAATTTTTTAAGTAGGACAAAATGTACGCTTTATCATCTGACCTGGACATAGTTTAAGTACGTAGAAAAGACTCGTGTTGACCCTGCCAAAGTCTGAGGTTAAACCACGACCAAGCCAAACTCGATATGCGCTGCATATTGAAATTTAAAAGGAGCCATCTGTGGACGAGATGTTGTCGGAATACCTCCCGATCCTAATTTTTTTGGCTATAGCTTTAGCTTTGGGTCTAATTTTGTTGCTATCTGCTACGATAATCGCCGTTAGAAACCCCGATACCGAAAAAGTATCTGCATACGAATGTGGCTTCAATGCATTTGATGATGCGAGAATGAAGTTTGACGTAAGATTTTACTTAGTCTCCATTTTATTCATCATTTTTGATCTTGAAATCGCTTTTTTATTTCCATGGGCTGTGGCATTTAAAGATGTGTCGTTGTTGGGGTTTTGGTCGATGATGGTATTTCTTTTAATACTTACTATCGGGTTTGCTTACGAGTGGAAAAAAGGTGCTTTAGAATGGGAGTAATGACTGAGTCGAATGCTGCTGGACGTGATTTTGAAGTGGAAACAACGGCTCTAAGTGGTCAGCTGCAAGACAAGGGCTATTTGCTTACATCTACTGAAGATGTCATAAACTGGGCAAGAACTGGGTCGCTTCATTGGATGACATTCGGTTTGGCCTGTTGTGCAGTAGAGATGATGCACACCTCAATGCCACGATATGACTTAGAGCGTTTTGGTACTGCACCAAGGGCATCTCCAAGGCAATCTGATTTAATGATTGTCGCCGGCACTTTGACAAACAAAATGGCACCTGCTTTGAGAAAAGTATATGATCAAATGCCAGAGCCAAGGTACGTGATATCAATGGGTTCATGCGCAAACGGTGGTGGGTATTATCATTACTCTTATTCAGTCGTTAGGGGGTGTGATCGAATTGTGCCAGTGGATGTGTATGTTCCTGGCTGTCCTCCAACCGCAGAGGCTCTTTTATACGGAATAATGGCTTTGCAACGTAAAATTCGTAGGACGGGAACTATTGTTCGATGACTGAAGCATTACAGGATCTGGCGGAATATATAGAGCAGAAAAGAAGTGATTGCGTCATTTCTTGGGGGTTTACGAATGGCGAACTTAACATTTCTGTTGCTCCTTCTAATATTACAAGTTTTGTGGAGTTCCTAAGATCTGACAGTAGATGTAAGTTCTCCACATTGGTGGATATAACAGGTGTTGATTACCCCGATAGAACAAAGCGTTTCGATGTGGTCTATCATTTATTGTCGATGTATCAAAACCATAGAATAAGATTAAAGGTTTCGATCAGGGAAAGTGAATCGATACACTCCATAGTAAGTGTTCATCCAAGCGCAAACTGGTTCGAACGAGAAGTTTTTGATATGTTCGGTATCCTTTTCAGAGACCACCCGGATTTGAGAAGGATCCTCACAGATTATGGGTTCCAAGGTTTCCCCCTGAGGAAAGATTTCCCAACCACAGGTTATAACGAAGTGCGTTATGATGAAGTTCAGAAGAAAGTAGTTTATGAGCCAGTAAGCTTAACGCAAGAGTACCGTCAGTTTGATTTTATGAGTCCATGGGAAGGCGCGGAATACATAATTTCTGATGATGAAACTGAGGGAGCAAATTAATGGACGGCTCAAAAGGTTTTCAGGATACTCTCACGAACGAACAGAAAATTCGAAACTTCAATATTAATTTTGGTCCCCAACATCCTGCAGCACATGGCGTGTTAAGACTTGTTCTTGAGTTAGATGGTGAGATTGTCGAGCGTTGTGATCCGCATATTGGGCTGCTTCATCGGGGTACTGAAAAGTTAATGGAGAGTAGGACTTACCTCCAAAATTTACCATATTTTGATCGTCTAGACTATGTGGCTCCGATGAATCAGGAGCATGCTTGGTGTCTTGCAATTGAAAAATTAACAAAGGTCATTGTGCCACGAAGAGCATCCTTGATTAGAGTTTTGTATTCTGAGATAGGTAGAATACTGAACCATTTATTAAATGTTACCACCCAAGCTATGGACGTAGGAGCTCTAACACCTCCATTGTGGGGATTTGAAGAGCGTGAGAAACTAATGGTGTTTTACGAGCGGGCATGCGGTGCTCGTTTACATGCCGCATATTTTAGACCGGGCGGGGTTCATCAGGACTTGCCAGACGATTTGTTGCAAGACATTGCGAATTGGGCAGAAGAGTTCCCATCAGTTTTGCAGGATATAGACGAATTATTGACTGAAAACAGAATTTTTAAACAGCGAAATGTCGACATAGGTGTAGTATCTGAGGACGACATTCAAAAATTTGGTTTCTCAGGAGTAATGGTGCGGGGTTCAGGGTTGGCATGGGATTTAAGGCGTGCTCAACCTTACGAATGTTACGATGAGTTTGATTTTAAAGTGCCAGTTGGAAAAAATGGAGATTGTTATGATCGCTATTTGGTTCGGATGGAGGAAATGCGGCAATCGCTCTCTATCATAAAGCAGGCGATTAAAAAGCTCATGGATGAGCCTGGTGATATCCTTGCTCGGGGTAAAATAACACCTCCAAAACGTGCAGAGATGAAAGGTTCAATGGAGGCTTTGATTCATCATTTTAAGCTCTATACAGAGGGCTTTCATGTGCCTGAAGGAGAGATATACGCGTGTGTTGAAGCTCCTAAAGGAGAATTTGGAGTTTACCTTGTCTCCGATGGCTCTAACAAGCCATATCGAGCAAAATTGCGCGCCCCCGGCTACCTTCATTTGCAGGCGATGGATCACATGGCATCTGGTCATCAACTGGCAGATGTTGCTGCTATCATCGGAACCATGGATATAGTATTTGGAGAGATTGATCGATAATGTTACGACGATTGCATGAGGAGCAGCCAACATCTTTCTCATTTACTTCTGAGAATAAAGCTTGGGCCGATTCTCAAATTAAAAAGTATCCTGCTGGTCGTGAGGCTTCTGCGATAATCCCCTTGCTTTGGAGGGCGCAGGAGCAAGAGGGTTGGCTGACTCGGCCCGCTATAGAATACGTCGCGGATTTGTTAGGCATGGCTTACATGAGGGCTTTGGAGGTCGCTACCTTTTATTTTATGTTCCACCTCAAGCCTGTGGGAAATATTGCTCACATCCAAGTTTGTGGCACTTTATCGTGTATGCTCTGCGGTGCTGAAGATTTAATTTCAGTTTGTAAAGATAAAATTGCCCCTAATCCCCATCAACTGTCTGAAGATGGTAAATTTAGTTGGGAGGAAGTAGAGTGTCTGGGTGCTTGTTCAAATGCTCCCATGGCGCAAATTGGCAAGGATTATTTTGAGGATTTGACTAAGGAATCCATAGGTCAGATTATTGACAATTTGTCAGCCGGGAGAGTTCCGGCGCCTGGTCCGCAGGATGGACGATTTGCCTCTGAGCCAAAAAATGGCCTGACATCTCTTATGGAACATGAAAGTGGGCGTACAAAGTTCAATGGTAGTGTTCAAATGGCTGAAGATTTAAAGGATACTATCAAGCGAATAAATGGCACAGAGACTAAATTGGTCACTCCATGGCTCAAAAGTAGCGATAGAACAACGAGCCAAGTAAAGATGAAGAAACCAAAAACCTTAAAGTTTCCTAAAAAGTCAGTCCCTGAAGATTTATCAAAAATATCGGGCTTGGGCGGGAAAGCTAAAATTGCCCTCAATTCTTTGGGTATATATCATGTCTCCCAAATATCAAATTGGGAGACTAATGAAATATACTGGGTGCATTCAAATTTATCTGGTTCGCTAAGCTTGAATAAGTTGAAAAGCTTTGTTGAGCAGGCAAAAAAATTACAAACAAATAAAGATGGGTAATTTAAGTTGGGAAGCATAATGCAGGCCAAAGAAAGCAGGACAGACGCAAAGCAGGGCCGAGTGGTAGGTTTGGTCATCGCAATTTCCATGGTGATTTGGATAGTAGCGCAGTCTTTGGGTCCTTATCTTGGACTTCCAGGGCGATACGCTATACTTATAGATTTTTTAGCACTGGTGGCTTTCCTTTGGGCCATAATATCTGGAATGCTAATGTGGCGGTCGCGTCGAACTAACGGGAAGGAAAAGTAAATGTTAACCGACAGAGATCGTATCTTTACAAATATCTATGGCATGCACGACCGGACTCTTCGCGGAGCCATTGCGCGGGGTCATTGGGATAATACTAAGTCGATATTAGTAAAAGGACGAGACTGGATAGTTGAGCAAATGAAAGCCTCGGGTCTGAGAGGCCGTGGGGGAGCTGGATTTCCAACAGGATTAAAGTGGTCATTTATGCCGATAGAAAGCGATGGGCGTCCATCTTATTTAGTAATTAATGCTGATGAAAGTGAGCCGGGTACATGTAAAGATAGAGAGATAATGAGGCACGATCCCCACACATTGATTGAGGGATGTCTGATTGCTTCTTTCGCAATGGGTGCGAACTGTTGTTACATTTATATTCGAGGTGAGTACATCAGAGAAAAAGAAACGCTTCAGCGTGCGATTGATGAGGCGTATGACGCAGGTCTTGTGGGTAAAAATGCATGTAAATCTGGGTGGGATTTTGACATTTTTCTTCACCACGGCGCAGGAGCTTATATCTGTGGAGAGGAAACAGCTTTAATTGAAAGTTTAGAGGGTAAAAAGGGTATGCCTAGAATGAAGCCACCCTTTCCAGCTGGAGCTGGCTTGTACGGATGCCCCACCACCGTAAACAACGTTGAGTCGATAGCTGTTGTGCCAACTATTCTAAGACGCGGAGCGGATTGGTTTTCATCTTTTGGAAGGCCTAATAATTCTGGAACAAAGCTTTTTGCTATTTCTGGACATGTTAATAATCCGTGTGTTGTGGAGGAGGCTATGTCCATTTCTTTCCAAGAGTTGATCGATAAGCATTGCGGTGGCGTACGTGGAGGTTGGAAGAATTTGAAAGCAGTAATACCAGGTGGTTCCTCAGTTCCATGTGTCCGTGGCGAAGATATGAAAGATGCAATCATGGATTTTGATTATCTGCGAAGTGATTTAGGATCTGGGTTAGGCACTGCAGCGGTTATCGTAATGGACAATTCTGTAGATGTTATTAAGGCTATATGGCGTTTATCAAAATTCTATAAGCATGAAAGTTGTGGCCAATGCACACCATGTCGCGAAGGTACAGGCTGGATAATGAGAGTTATGGAGCGACTTGTGCACGGTAATGCAGAAAAAGATGAGATTGATATGCTTTTCGATGTAACTAAGCAGGTTGAAGGGCATACTATTTGTGCTTTAGGAGATGCCGCTGCATGGCCTATTCAGGGTCTTATAAGGAATTTCAGAGATGAGATAGAGGAGAGAATATTAAATAGAGATATCGCCATAGGTAGTAAACCTTTAGCTGCTGAGTAATGTAACATTGATAAATTATATGTTCATACCGTTATCTATATTACTTCTTTTTGGATGTTCCGCTCGCATTAATGAAAATCGGGTTGCTTTTGATGGTTTTATGTTCAATTCGAAGTTAAAGGTCGGGTTAACTAAGAAAGATTTTGAGATTACAGTGCTGCGCGCCAACCGCTCTTTAAGTGGAGCAAAAGAAGCAGGGCGATATGAAGCAACAATTTACTGTGTTAATAAATTTGGTACGTCTGATATTGCCTGGGATCTGGATCCTGAAGACGTATCGGCAGTTACATCCAGCAACTCAATATTTATCAAAGGTCGGTGCAGAATATGAAAATCATGGAGTATGTGGTTTAATCAGAATTTTTGAAATATAGTATTTAATCATAACATAAAAGAGAACCTATAACTTATTGAAAAAATTATAAAATAGCTATTAAAAAAATATGACAGATGTAAAAAAAATCATAATCGATAATCAGGAAATTGAAGTTGAGTCCGAAATGACACTCATTCAGGCCTGCGAGTTAGTCGGTATAGAAATTCCTAGATTTTGTTATCATGAGCGGTTGTCTATCGCTGGTAACTGTCGGATGTGCTTAGTAGAAGTGGTCGGTGGTCCTCCAAAGCCTACTGCATCGTGTGCTATGCAAGTTAAGGATCTACGTCCAGGACCTGAGGGGCAACCTCCAGTGGTTCGTACAAACTCCAAAATGGTTAAAAAGGCGCGTGAGGGAGTAATGGAATTCTTGTTGATTAATCACCCCCTTGATTGTCCAATTTGTGATCAGGGAGGAGAATGCGACCTTCAGGATCAAGCAATGGCTTTCGGCGTGGACTTTAGTAGATTTAAAGAGCCTAAACGCGCGGTAGATGATCTCGATTTAGGACCACTTGTATCCACCAATATGACAAGATGCATAAGTTGCACACGATGTGTTAGATTTACCTCGGAAGTAGCTGGGATAAGTCAAATGGGACAAACAGGTCGTGGTGAAGATGCTGAAATAACCAGCTATCTAAATCAGACTTTAGATAGCAACTTGCAGGGTAATATTATTGATCTCTGCCCGGTAGGGGCTTTAACCTCTAAGCCCTATGCTTTTACAGCTAGACCGTGGGAACTATCAAACACAGAGACAATTGATGTTATGGACGCATTAGGGTCCAACATAAGAGTTGATACAAAGGGGCGCGAAGTTATGCGCATTCTGCCTCGTAATCATGACGGTATAAATGAGGAATGGATTTCAGATAAGACTCGATTTGTATGGGATGGTTTGAGGCGTCAGAGATTGGATAAACCTTACATACGGAAAGATGGTAAGTTGGTTTCTGCAGACTGGAATGAGGCTTTGAACTTTGCAGCTGCGTCACTTTCGGGCAAAAATATTATGGGACTCGTTGGGGATTTAACTTCAACAGAGTCGGCTTACTCCCTGAAAAAATTGGTAACGAAGCTCGGCGGGGTTGTAGAATGCAGAACAGATGGTTCCAAGCTGCCAATCGACAATAGGTCCGGATACGTTGGTAATGCGACTATCGATGATATCGATCTTGCTGATGAGATTTTTTTGATTGGAAGTAATCCACGTAATGAAGCGCCTGTTCTGAACGCCCGAATACGGAAAGCATGGTCTGAAGGAGCGAATGTGCATTTGTTAGGACCCAAAGCAGAGCTTACTTATGACTATTCTTACCTTGGATCCGATCGCTCAGCTTTAAGGAAACTGACAACCCGTGGTTTAAAGGTTGGCAAGGGCAGGAGCGCTGTTGTGATTTTAGGTGTTGGCGCTTTGACAGACGCAGATGGTGCTGCAGTACTTGGTCATGTAATGCAGCTGGTAAGTGGTACAAATTGCAAGCTTTTAGTCCTGCATAATGCCGCTTCTCGAGTGGGAGCTATGGATGTAGGAGCGAACAATGCTAAGGGTATTTCCGATTTAATAAATTATGATGTGATATTTAATCTTGGTTCGGATGAAATGGAAATTCCAAATGGGCCGTTTGTAATTTATCAGGGTAGCCACGGTGATAGAGGCGCTCACAGAGCTGATATAATTCTTCCCGCTGCCGCTTACACAGAAGAAAGTGGTATATTTGTAAACACAGAAGGTCGGCCACAAATGGCTAATAGGTCTGGGTTTGCACCAGGTGATGCTAGGGAAAATTGGGCAATTCTAAGAGCTCTTTCTCAAAAAATGGACGTAACACTGAATTTTGACACGTTGGGTCAACTTCGCGAGGCTCTTTTTATTGAGCATCCCCATTTAAAAAATATTGATCTTCCATTGGAAAATGAATGGCGTAATGAAATGATGGGGGAATTAGATAAGGGTGATTTTGCTTTTGCAATTAAGGATTATTACTTAACAAACCCAATAGCCAGGGCCTCAACTTTGATGAGTGAATTGTCGGCTCAAACTAAAGCCAGAAAATCTAGCAGAATTGCAGCGGAGTGATCTTATGCTCAAAAAAACATATCTGTTTAAGAGAAAAATACCACTGCCAATGGTGTCATTTATGTCAGAACTATTGGGTGTTCAATTTCGACCTATTGAGTATATAAACTTGTCAAGTCTGTTCCTGTGCAAAATATCGGGTGGGTACAATTACAAAGCGAGGACTAATGGCTGAATTTTTCGCTTCCTCTTGGGGCACTGCGTTAATTTTAATTTCTCAAGGATTGATGATGGCAGTCTTTTTGCTGCTTTCGGCTTATTTTTTAATTTATGCAGACCGTAAAGTCTGGGCGGCTGTTCAAATGAGACGTGGTCCTAATGTTGTAGGTGCTTTTGGGTTGCTTCAGTCGGGAGCTGACATGCTTAAGCTTGTCTTCAAAGAGATTATAATACCGGCTGGTGCAGATAAGCCGGTATTCTTCTTGGCTCCTCTGATTTCTTTTGTAATGGCTATTCTTGCTTGGGCAGTTATCCCATTAAACGATGGTTGGGTTCTATCCGAGATCAATGTAGCCCTTTTGTTCGTTTTCGCGATTTCCTCTTTGGAGGTGTATGGAGTGATTATGGGGGGATGGGCATCTAACTCAAAATATCCGTTTCTTGGATCACTGAGGTCGGCCGCACAGATGATTTCATACGAAGTATCAATTGGGCTCATAATTATTGGTGTTATTATCTCAACCGGATCTATGAACTTCGGGGATATAGTTAGGGCTCAGGAGGGTGAATTTGGAATTTTTAACTGGTACTGGTTGCCACATCTTCCAATGGTTTTTCTCTTTTTCATATCCGCATTAGCCGAAACAAATAGACCGCCATTTGACCTGCCTGAGGCTGAAAGTGAATTGGTTGCAGGCTTTCAGGTTGAGTATAGCTCTACGCCTTTTTTATTGTTTATGGCCGGTGAGTTAATTGCGGTCTTTCTTATGTGCGCTCTAACAACGCTTTTGTTTTTTGGAGGGTGGTTATCGCCAATTCCTGGTCTTGCAGATGGTTTTCATTGGATGCTCGCAAAGATGGGGTTTTTCTTTTTCGTCTTCGCAATGGTAAAAGCAATAACTCCTAGGTACCGTTATGATCAATTAATGAGGTTGGGGTGGAAAGTATTTTTGCCAATTTCTTTAGGTTGGGTTATCATCGTAGCTTTTCTTGCAAAATTTAACATGTTTGGCGGCGCATACGCACGTTGGGTAATCGGAGCTTAAATCATGAGTAAAATTGATTACACGAGAGCAGCAAAATACTTTCTGCTAATGGATATATGGACTGGTTTTAAGCTAGGATTAAAGTATTTCTTTTCACGTAAAACAACACTCAATTATCCACATGAAAAGGGGGAATTAAGTCCACGTTTTCGTGGTGAGCATGCGCTTCGTCGATATCCGAATGGTGAGGAAAGATTTATAGCATGTAAGCTCTGCGAAGCGATCTGTCCTGCTCAGGCAATCACAATTGATGCTGAACCCAGGGATGACGGTAGCAGGCGTACAACTAGATATGATATCGATATGACAAAGTGTATTTATTGTGGTTTTTGTCAAGAAGCCTGCCCAGTTGATGCCATCGTAGAGGGGCCAAATTTTGAGTTTTCCACTGAGACTAGAGAAGAGCTTTTTTACGACAAAGAGAAATTATTAGCAAATGGTGACAGGTGGGAATCTGAAATTGCGAAAAATTTAGAAATGGATGCACCTTACAGATGAGCACTGATCAAAATCCATATGAGCAGATGCTCAGCTTCGTAAACGAAGTGTTTAAAAATGCAAGTATGGACAATTCTGACCTATCTGTGGATGAGTATGCAAAACGTGGGCCGACTATGCCCAAAGAGGCTATGGAATTTCTTTTTGGAAATACATTTAATAAATTGGGCTTAGACGCCAAAACAAAGCTATTTTTGACATTAGCGGGAGTTTTAGCTCAGGGCATGCAGAGCGAGCAAGTTTTGAGGCAAACTATACGCCATTTGCGAGAAGCAGAGGTATCAGCTGAAAATATATCAGAAGCAATTATGCTTCTTTCATTATTTTCAGGACCTTTGGTAACTACAAAGGCTTTGAAAATCACATACGAAATCAGTGAAGAATTAAAGGAGTCATAGACTTGAGTATCTTTGTTTCAACTTTTTATCTGTTTTCATTAAGCGTGATTGCCGGTGGCCTAATGACAGTCATTAGTAGAAATCCAGTACATTCGGTTTTATGGCTTATACTGGCTTTTTTATCGTCTGCAGGGTTGTTTGTGTTACTTGGTGCAGAGTTTTTAGCAATGCTTCTAATAATTGTTTATGTCGGAGCAGTCGCAGTTTTATTCCTTTTTGTTGTTATGATGCTTGATGTCGATTTTTCTACTTTAAAGGCAGAAATGGCCGGTTATCTCCCAATTGCGCTGCTTATAGCTGTGGTGCTGGTTATGCAACTCGCTATGGCATTTGGGTTATGGTCTTATGCAGACACTGCTGTAGGAGCGCGAGAGGTTTTGGTAAACCCTGAATACCACAACACACAAGCCTTAGGTCTGATTTTGTACGACAGATATTTTATTTTATTTCAGCTGTCAGGACTAATTCTTCTAGTGGCAATGATTGGGGCCATAGTTCTAACTTTGCGTCATCGCAAAAATGTAAAAAGACAAAATATTCTTTCACAAATATACCGAGACCCCGATAAGTCATTAGAAATATTAGATGTAAAACCTGGACAAGGTTTGTAAAGAAACGGCGATTAGAAAAGGGAATAAACTTAATATGATAGGCATAGAGCATTATCTAACCACCGCCTCGATACTTTTCGTCATTGGAATTTTTGGCCTTTTTCTCAATAGGAAAAACGTGATTATTCTTCTTATGTCAATTGAACTAATGTTGCTGGCTGTAAATATTAATCTAGTTGCCTTTTCTAGCTATCTTGGGGATTTGGTTGGGCAGGTTTTTACTCTGTTTATTCTTACTGTTGCGGCAGCGGAGGCTGCAATTGGTCTAGCTATAATCGTTAGTTTTTTCCGAAACCGCGGAACGATTGCGGTTGAAGATGTCAATGTGATGAAGGGCTAACTTCTATGGAATTATTTGTCATATTTTCCCCACTCGCAGGGGCTATTCTTGCGGGTTTTGGATGGAAAATTATTGGTGAAAAAGCAGCTCTTATTTCGGCTACTTTGTTACTTTTCTTAGCGTGTTTCGTCAGTTGGTTTCTTTTTATAGGTTTTGACGGTGATCTGAGAATTATAGAAATTTCCAAATGGATGAGTTCGGGGTCTCTTGAAGCTTATTGGGCTATTCGTTTTGATCGTTTAACAGCAATTATGTTGATCGTAGTGACCACTGTTTCTGCATTAGTGCATCTCTATAGTTTCGGCTACATGGATCATGATCCCAACTGGGAGCATGATGAAAGTTATAAACCGCGTTTCTTTGCATATTTATCGTTCTTTACATTTGCAATGCTAATGTTAGTGACTTCTGATAATTTACTTCAAATGTTCTTCGGATGGGAAGGTGTCGGCGTAGCATCCTATTTGCTTATTGGCTTCTACTACAAAAAACCAACTGCTAATTCAGCGGCAATTAAAGCTTTTGTCGTGAATAGAGTTGGTGATTTTGGATTTGCATTAGGTATATTCGGAATTTTCTACTTAACCGGTAGCATTCAGTTCTCCGATGTTTTTTTATTAGCACCGGGTTTAGTAGATCAAGAAATAAGCTTTCTATGGACTGAGTGGAACGCTGCTAACTTAATTGCCTTTCTTTTGTTTGTTGGAGCAATGGGCAAGTCTGCTCAGCTTTTCCTCCATACTTGGCTGCCAGACGCTATGGAAGGTCCTACTCCGGTTTCAGCACTCATCCATGCCGCAACAATGGTTACAGCAGGTGTTTTCCTGGTTTGTCGTATGTCTCCGCTCATGGAGTTTGCGCCGAATGCAATGGCCTTTATTACGTTCATTGGAGCTACGACAGCATTTTTTGCTGCTACGATAGGTCTTGTGCAGAATGATATCAAAAGGGTTATTGCATATTCGACGTGCTCTCAACTTGGGTATATGTTCGTTGCTGCCGGCTCGGGAGTGTACTCGGCAGCAATGTTCCATTTGTTCACGCATGCATTTTTCAAGGCTCTGCTATTTTTAGGTGCTGGGTCAGTTATACACGCTATGCATCATGAGCAAGATATGAGAAATTATGGCGGTTTGAGAAAGAAAATACCGTACACTTTTGTCGCTATGATGATTGGAACATTAGCAATAACGGGTGTTGGTATCCCTTTAACGCATTACGGGTTTGCTGGGTTTTTGTCCAAAGACGCAATAATCGAAAGTGCTTACGCAGCGTCAGTAGGTGGTTACTCGTTCTGGATGTTGGTTATGTCGGCGTTGTTTACGTCTTTTTACAGTTGGAGGCTAATCTTTATGACATTTTACGGTAAGCCTCGTGGAGATTCACATACTCATACTTCAGCCCATGAAAGCCCTAAAGTGATGATTATACCGTTGGCTATTCTATCATTAGGAGCAATATTTTCAGGAATGATTTGGTACAAAAGCTTTTTTGGTGATCATTACAGCGTAAATAAGTTTTTTGGTATTGAAGAAACGGAATACCACTCGCAATATAATGGTGATAATCATGGGTCTTCAGATGTGAAAAATGAGGGTTTGAATAACCACTCATCTATTTATTTGCCATCAGGTGCTATTTACATGGCTCCTGATAATCACATTTTGGATGAAGCTCACCATGTTCCTAAATGGGTTAAATTGAGTCCTTTTGTGGCTATGCTGTTAGGGTTTATACTATCTTACATCTTTTATATTTGGCGTACAGATCTACCCCAAAAATTAGCTGAGAACCAAAGGCCTTTATATCTCTTCCTACTCAACAAATGGTACTTTGATGAAGTTTATGAAATTCTTTTTGTTCGGTCTGCTAAGTTTTTCGGACGCCTTTTGTGGAAGAAGGGCGATGGTACAGTAATCGATGGGTTTATAGATAATCTTTCGATGGTATTTATTCCATTGCTTACGAGACTGGCCGGGCGTGCCCAGTCTGGATATATCTTTACTTATGCTTTTGCCATGGTCCTAGGAATTGTTGTTCTTATTACATGGATGGCATTAGGGACAGGTAGCTAATATGGATTATTTTTTACTTTCCATAGTCACCTTCATACCTGCTATATCTGCGCTTATTTTGCTAGTAGTAGCGAGAGGGAATGATGCAGCGGCAGCTTTAGTGGCAAAAAGGTTTGCTCTTTTCGCAACTGGAGTAACATTTTTTGTTTCCCTATTCATTATAGCGCAATTTGAGCCGGAAAATACTGGTTTTCAAATGGTGGAGGAAGCTGAATGGATAATGGGTTTAAAGTATAAACTGGGTATTGATGGAATAAGTGTTCTTTTTGTAATCCTGACTACTTTTATGATGCCAATTGTCATATGGGCCAGCTGGGGTATCGAAGTACGTGTTAAGGAATATATGATCGCGTTCTTATTGCTGGAAACACTCATGCTGGGTGTTTTTATGGCATTAGATTTAGTGTTGTTCTATCTCTTCTTTGAGGCTGGTTTAATTCCGATGTTTTTAATAATCGGAATTTGGGGTGGAGCTAATAGAGTTTACGCATCATTCAAGTTTTTTCTCTATACCCTTTTGGGATCAGTTTTAATGCTCATTGCGATGGTGGTGATGTATGCTGAAGCAGGCACAACTGACATTGAATCTCTAATGCTTCATCAATTCGCATTTGATGATTTTAATTTGTTTGGTTTTCAGATTTTAGGCGGAATGCAAACGTTACTATTTTTAGCATTCTTTGCAAGTTTTGCGGTGAAGATGCCCATGTGGCCGGTGCATACATGGTTACCGGATGCCCACGTTCAGGCGCCAACTGCAGGGTCAGTAGTACTTGCTGCTATCTTACTTAAGATGGGTGGCTATGGTTTCTTGAGATTCAGCCTGCCGATGTTTCCGGTTGGTTCATATATAATGACTGATTTTATTCTTTGGCTATCGGTAATCGCTATTGTTTATACTTCATTAGTTGCACTAGTCCAAAGCGATATGAAGAAGTTAATTGCTTACTCTTCCGTTGCTCACATGGGGTACGTAACCATTGGGATTTTTGCTGCCAACCAACAAGGAATTGATGGTGCTATTTTCCAAATGCTGAGTCATGGGTTTATTTCGGGAGCGTTGTTTCTCTGCGTGGGCGTTATTTACGACAGAATGCATACTCGTGAGATAGAGGCCTATGGTGGCTTGGTGAATAGAATGCCGGCTTATGCACTCATCTTTATGTTCTTTACGATGGCTAATGTAGGCTTGCCTGGCACCTCAGGTTTTGTGGGGGAGTTTCTTACACTAGTTGGAATTTTTAAGGTTAACACGTGGATTGCTTTGCTGGCGACATCAGGTGTCGTTTTGTCAGCGGCTTATGCCCTTTGGTTATACCGTCGCGTAATGATGGGAGATTTAATAAAGGAAGCGCTTCGTACGATCCAGGATATGTCTCTACGGGAGAGGGCGGTATTCGCTCCTCTTGTATTCATGACTTTGTTATTGGGGATATATCCCGTTCTTGCTCTTGACTTGATAAGTCCATCGGTACAGAGCCTTATCGACAATTATAATTCCGCCCTTTCAATTGCAGGCATTGATGGCAACACAATGATAGCATCACATTAATGGAGCAATATTTAATATGATCCAAAATGATTTAAATTTAATTTTGCCTGAAATACTTCTGTCTATTTTTGCAATGCTGGCATTAATATTTGGTGTTTATAGAGGTCAGGATAAAAAAACAGCAACTTTAACCTTAGCCACTGCAGGGCTTATGTTGATTGTTGGCATGTGGATGATATTCGGTGGCTCATCAAGTGAAGCCGCTTTTAATAACATGTTTATTAGTGATGCATTTTCCAGATACGCAAAAGCGCTGATTTTGCTGTCTTCGGCTGCTGTTCTGATTATGAGCTTAGGCTACATGCTTAGACATGATTTGGGACGTTTTGAATATCCAATTTTAATAATTTTTTCAGTTGTTGGAATGATGTTTATGGTGTCTGCTAACGATCTTATGGTATTATATCTAGGTTTAGAATTGCAGTCGTTGGCACTCTATGTGGTTGCTTCCATTAGACGTGAAAGTCTCAAGTCTACAGAAGCCGGTATGAAGTATTTTGTTTTGGGGGCATTGTCGTCTGGTTTATTGTTGTACGGAGCGTCCTTGATATATGGTTATTCAGGATCAACAAACTTTCAGTCTATAATTATATCTTTGGATTCTGGCAGTGTTAGCCTTGGTCTAATGTTTGGAATGATTTTATTAGTCGCAGGGCTTGCATTTAAGATTTCAGCGGTACCATTTCACATGTGGACACCAGATGTTTACGAGGGATCCCCAACTCCAGTGACAGCTTTTTTATCGACAGCCCCTAAGATTGCCGCAATGGCTCTTTTTGCACGGGTTGTTTATGATGCCTTTTATGTTTTAATTTCTGACTGGCAGCAGGTTGTTGCTCTGATGTCTGTTCTTTCGATGTTTGTTGGGGCAATCGCGGCAATTGGGCAGACAAATATTAAGCGTTTGATGGCTTACTCGTCTATTGCGCACATGGGTTATGCTATGATTGGACTTGCCTCAGGAACGTTATTAGGCCTCCAGGCAATGCTGGTTTACATGGCGATATACTTAGCGATGAATATTGGCACTTTTGCATTCATAATGTCGATGGAAAGAGATGGGCAGCCTGTAACTGACATTGGTTCCTTATCACAGTTAGGCGTAAAGCAACCTGGGAGAGCGTTAGCTATGTTGGTACTTCTTTTTAGCCTTGCCGGTGTTCCCCCTCTGGTAGGATTTTTTGGTAAACTGTACGTTTTAAGGGCCGCTTATGATGCAGGGCTGATTTGGTTGGCGGTTATGGGTGTTTTGGCTTCCGTTATTGGGGCATATTACTATCTAAGACTTGTGTATTTGATGTACTTTGGCGAGAAACAAGATCTTTCTTTAGATATAGTGAAGTCACCAATATTGTCAGGTTTTGCTGCAACTGCAGCAGTTGTCATGGTACTTGGCATTATCAATCTTTTTGGAATAGAGGCTGCTGCAAGTTTAGCGGCGAGTTCTTTGATTAATTAGGTATTAATATTTCTTACGACATAATAGTATTAGATAAAATTGATAGTACTATGCTGGAAGCCCGTAGACGGGTATCTAGCGGGTCTGGTCCCTGCTGGATATTTGCTCATATTCAATTGGCAGGTAAAGGTCGGCGCGGTAGAATGTGGGTTGATCCCACCGGGAATTTTGCGTGTACGTATGTATTTTTTCCAGACAGAACCATAGATAGATATGCTCTAAGCTCGTTTACCGCCGCATTATCCGTATATGACTGTTTGAGTGATTTCACAGAAGGTAGTGCTCCGGTATCCATAAAGTGGCCAAATGATATTTTGTTAAATCAAAAAAAGGTTGCTGGAATTCTGCTCGAAACGATAGCAGTTGGTAAAAATAAAATAGCCCTATCAATTGGTTTTGGAGTTAACTTATTGTCATACCCAGGGGCTTCTGAGCTGGAAGAAAGTGCCTTCAGTCCTACATCTATTTTGACCGAAACTGGAGTTGCCATAGATCCAATTGAATTATTGAATAAGCTAGCGGTTAATTTTTCTAAATATGAAGGTACTTTACAAGATAAAGGTTTCACGGAATTGAGAAGTCTTCTGATGGATCGTATTCACGGGATTGGAAGCCAGATTATTGTGAGAACGACAAATGAGACACTAAGTGGAGTATTTAGTGACATTAACATGGACGGGCATTTGATTTTAAAAGCAGGGCGCACTAAACGGGCAATAGCTGCGGCCGACGTTTATTTTGACTAGAGAGGTTTCTTATGCTTTTAGCAATTGATTGTGGAAATACAAACACTGTCTTTTCTATCTGGGACGGAGACAAATTTATTGCTACCTGGCGAACTGCAACTGAGCATCAAAGGACAGCGGATCAGTATTATGTTTGGCTCTCATCTCTTATGCAATTGAATAAGATTGAGGTAAAAATTAGAAATGTTATAGTTTCATCGACTGTTCCTCGAGTGGTTTTCAATTTAAGAGTACTCGCTGACCGTTACTTCGCTACTCGCGCAATGGTGGTGGGAAGGCCAGAATGTCACCTTCCCCTTGATGTGCGAGTAGACAGTGGAGCTGGAGTAGGGCCTGATAGGTTAGTTAATACTATTGCTGGTTATGACTTGTTCGGTGGGAATTTGATCATAGTTGATTTTGGCACGGCTACAACATTCGATGTGGTTGATCATGATGGTGCTTACATTGGGGGAGTGATAGCTCCAGGCGTAAATCTATCTCTAGAGGCACTTCATCAAGAAGCTGCGGCACTTCCACATGTCGATATTGCAAGGCCAGATAAAGTCATAGGTAAAAATACAGTGATGTGTATGCAATCAGGAGTATTTTGGGGTTATATTGGATTGCTAAAAGAAATTTGTGAGCGCATAAAAACTGAACACGGTTCCAAAATGAAAATAATTTCTACCGGTGGGTTGGGGCCTTTATTTCAGTCAGCAGAAAAAGTATTTGATGAGTGGAAAGATGATCTTACGATGCATGGTTTGCGGTTGATCTTTGAGCATAATAAGAGTTCAGAAGTCAAATGAGCGAAAATCACTTAATCTATCTGCCGCTAGGCGGAGCGGGTGAAATTGGACTAAATTCATATATCTATGGGTACGGTCCACCAGATAAAGAACGTTTTATTATCGTTGATTTGGGCGTCTCCTTTCCAGATATGGAAACTACTCCTGGTGTAGACTTAATTCTACCAGACATATCATGGATAAAGGAGCGGCGCGATAGAATAGAGGGAATTTTGATCACCCATGCCCATGAGGATCATATTGGTGCCCTTGGGCATTTATGGAATGAGTTGCGGGCACCTATATACTGCCGAGCATTTACTGCGCATATAGCACGTTTAAAGTTGAATGACGCCTTATTGACAGATCATTCCGTTCATACCTTGCAACCATGGCCTGAAATGAAAAAATTAGGGCCCTTTGAAGTAGGGTTTGTACCTGTTTCTCATTCGATACCAGAGAGTAGCAGTCTCGTCATAGACACTCCGGCTGGCCGATTAGTTCATACGGGTGATTTCAAAATTGATGAAACACCAGGTGTTGGTGAGCCCTTTAATAGAGAAGTGTGGCGAAATATTTCCAAAGGTGGCATAAAAGCTCTTATCTGTGATAGTACTAATGTTTTTTCAAAACAGGAGGGCCGTTCAGAGCTATCAATTAGCATGCCGCTGCAGGGACTGATAGAAAATGCTGAACGGCTCGTCGTCGCCACAACGTTTGGATCTAATGTTGCTCGATTAAAGACATTAGCTGAAGCAGGTGTGAGATCTGGCCGCTCTGTATGCATTCTTGGGAGAGCCATGAGAAGAATGATAGATGCTTCAGTGGAAACTGGAGTTTTAAGTGATTTTCCTCCGCTCATAAGTCCAGAGGATGCATTACAAGTTCCGCGAGAAAATCTATTGATATTGGCAACTGGATCACAAGGAGAACGCAGAGCAGCCACTGCGCAGTTAGCGAATGGAAAATATAGGGGTTTTTCATTACAAGAGGGCGATCTCTTTATATTTTCATCGAAAACAATCCCTGGTAATGAAAAAGGCGTTTCTAAAATAATTAATCAATTTTCAGAAATGGGTGTTGATGTTGTCGATGATGAGTCGGGTTTTTATCATGTGTCTGGTCACGCAAATAGACCTGACTTGGAGGAAATGCATAAAATTATTCAACCTCAATTTCTTATACCAATGCACGGGGAGCATCGGCACTTGCGAGAGCATTCTAAGTTGGCATCTCAGAATGGATTTTCATCATTTGTTTGCACTAATGGTAATATTTTAAATATATCTGCTAATGAGCCAAAGTTTGTGGATAAAATAGAGATCGGGCGGTTATATTTAGATGGAAGTTCTAAAATTACTTCAACAGAGGGTATAGTACGAGATCGTATACGTATGGCGTTAAACGGTTTGGTTGTTGTGACTATTCTGCTAGATGAGAACGATGATCTTGTTGGGGAGCCATGGTGTGAAACCAGGGGTTTACCTTCCGTTACAAATTCAAGTGCACCTTTGGTTGATTGCTTGGAGGAAGACCTAAGTCAATTAATAGGGCGAGCAGGCTCAGATGTAATGTTGGATAATGGACTGTTAGAAGAAGTAGTCAGAAGGTGTGCTAGGCAAACGTGCAAATCCGAAGTAGGGAAGAAGCCAGAAGTTTCCGTTATCGTTAGTCGTTTAGTTTGATCTAGTGCTTTAACTAACTGTAAACAAACGGTTATGAAGTAAAATATTGTTTTATTTTAGAGTGATAGCCGCTCCACGAAACTCTTTGTTATAAAGTTTGGAAGTTGAAATTCATCTTTATATTCTGATGAAGTAGTCGGCTCATTTTGATTTGTTGCCAATGATTTTGAAAACCTGTTACTAACCTTATTATCTTTTGCTGATGGTTTGCCTTTGGTATTTCTCTTGGCAACGTTTTTCTGAATTTCCTTCCTATTCTCGTTCTGAATATTGAGGGAGGAATTTTCGATTTTTGGAATTTCTATCTGTATTAGTTTTTCAATAGCATTTAAGTTTTTTTCATCTCTTGGAGTGGAAATCATTAAGGCTTTCCCATTACGACCGGCTCGCCCAGTTCTGCCAATTCTATGAACATAATCTTCCGCGTTGGTGGGTACGTCAAAATTATAAACATGGCTAACTCTTGGTATATCTAATCCGCGAGCAGCTACAT